>ERZ795056.41-NODE-41-length-186048-cov-11.217395_pt1 | contig 186048 bp, 139 predicted proteins | sample MGYA00375140_ERZ795056 | MGnify/ENA primary metagenome ERZ795056 (study PRJEB30185, sample SAMN05720227) | activated sludge metagenome | isolation source: Anaerobic digester | place: USA | collected 2015-03-09 ...
GAATATTAAAGATGCGTATTGTACATTTCTCCGGTAAATGGATAAAATGTAATTCACGCGGCCCGCGGCCATTTGCATAGGGATTTTTCTGTTCCCAGGAATTGGCAATGATGTAAGGATTCGGTACAACTTTGATCTGATCCAGTTCCTGTTTGGCTTTGGCATTATCCATACCTTCGGCATAAGTAGTAAACTCGAACACATCGGAGGACAGGAACGGAATGGTTAATTTTAAAGTCGCAATATCTCCGGTTGCCGGGTTCACATGCAGTGAATCATCGGTCGCGGAATCAAGTTCAAACATCCAGGTCGCTGCCAGGGTATCATCCAAAAAGATGATCCGGTCGCTCAATGTCCCGTCGGTAAAGGCGGTGAACAGCCCTTCCAGGGCGCCGTCGGCCTTGTCTTGTGACCAGAATGCCGTCTTGAGCTTTTTCTCCGGCGTTTGTGATATATCGAATACCCGATAGTTCACCGGCTGCGCCTTGTAGGTTTTGGCTTTAGCTTTGTAGAGTATCGAAGTATCCAGACCAACTTCACCAAACTCAATGCGATAACTTCCGGCTACCGGGTAGCCCGATACGGAACTGTAACGGAACGGCCGCAAAGCCATACCATATATTCCTTCCCGGTTCCAGGTGGAGGTTGTTGTATTCAACGTTGTGCCGGTTGGGTTGGAAAGTTGTAAATGGAAACCGTCAACAATCGGTATTACATCGCCGGAATTAACAGCCGTACTCGCTTTGATCAATGTATCCACAGCGGCGGAATTGGTTACATCCAGTAAATTGAAATTGCTGGTTACCAGGTCAATCGTCGTCGACGTCGGATTAATAAAAGCATCCTGGAAAGTGATACGATATGTATGATTGTCTTTTAAAAGACCCGGATTAAGGATTTCATAACCGACCAATCCTGACGACAAGCCGCTGATATGACGAATTGAATCAATATTCGCCGGAGTATAACCAGCTGCCGGCGCTTCGGGCCGGGCTATGCCAACGTTACGACCCTTTTCTAACGAACCATCCTTGTTAATCGACAGGTATTTGGAACATTCACTCGGAGCAACACCCAGGGCAGCGCCGCCGTGATCAAAAGCAGTTACAGCATAATAATAGGTAAAACCATTTTTAGCTGTAGAATCGACAAATGAATGTACGATCCCGGTATCATCGCCAAGATAGTATTCAATTCCCTGAATATGAACCGGAGAATAACCAACAATACCATTCGCCAGGTCAAATTGAGCCAGCGGTTTACGGAAAGTATTATATCCCAAACCATCGGTAATTGCAGTCATATCATTCCAACCCGGATCAGTAGAGCGGTAAATACGATAACCCTCAAAATCCAAACCGGTAATAGGATCCAGAAAACCTTCAGCGACATCATCCCATAAAAGTGTTACCTGATTATCGCCGGGAACCAAAGTTAATGTCGGAATCAACGGCGCTTTGGCAAAGTTATAATTTTCTTCATACGTCTTTTTAGCATAATCGCTGGTAATGAACAGCGCTTCCATACTTTCAGCAAAAATAATACCCAGTGAAAAACGCTCGATACTACTTACCAGGAGTGGGAAATAACCGGAACCCAGCATCAGGTCGGTATCGGAAAACTGACCATAGTCATTAAGGAATCCGGGCAGGAATCCTTCCCATAAACCTTCATCATCACTTATTTTAGGATTATTCCAGATAAAGATATTGAATGCCGTCAAACCGATCATATCGGATTCTTCAATATCGGTTTTATCGATATGCGGTTCGCCGGGAAGATTGGTATCAACCAGGCCGTATTTGTTAACCTTGCCATTACCGTTGCCATTCACAACCGGTAATGTTCCAACAGGTTGCCAGCCGGAGGTCGCTTTACCGTCATTTTCGCCAAAATCACCGGTATTGGCAACACCATCGAGCCCGACATCGTCCGTTAATATGTCCCAGCTATTATCATTATCAATACCGTCGTCACGTCGTTCATCGATAAGAATATTATCGCTGCCTTCGCCGGTATAATAATCAATATATTTTCGGCCAACAAACAGGTAATTTTCAACAGTATTTGGCGGTTCGCCATATACATAACCATTACTCTCATCGATAATACCATTCAGATTGTCATCAATAAGGTTTGCATCTACTTCTTCAAAGGTTGTACCGGCATCCCAATGATAACTGTTACCAAGATAGGTTATCGTTACACCTTCAGCCGGCATAGTTGTGGCTGTGCGTTGAAAAGTAGTATAATTTATAATGACTATTGGGTCACCTACATTGATTACCCGTGGTGCGAACAATTCTTCTGTGATTAATTTACCGGTACCGTTCAGGGCATCGTCATCATCGTCAATACCATCAAAGGGGTTACCGGGGCTTTCGTAATAAGCGAAACCCTGGCAACCGACCGGGGTCCAGCCGGTATCGCCGATATTATCCTCATCAAAATGCCAGCCAATTCTTCTTGGCAAGTCGAACTGCGCAGCATCGTCGCCGCCGTCGCCATTACCCTTGACACTACGACCAAACACCGGCCCGGACATGATACCAAAGTCCATTTTAGAGTGATCATAAGTGCCAATGTTTTTTATATCCACAAGTTGAAAGAGTACATCTTCGACCAGCACATTTGACCACTGAAAACCACGCACCGTACCGCGTAAACCCAAGCCGCGCCGCTGGGTATCATTGCTGTCCGGGAAAAATGAAAACTCGTCGTTCTGGTAATCATCAAATAAATAATAGCTTTCCTGATCGGCATTGAGAATATTTTTACCAAAATAGCCATTCCATGAATTCGGCCAGCCTGGATCTAACAAGTCTTCGTATTTATCCGGCCAGGTATTCGGCCAGGTATCTTCCTGGTGACTCATAGCAATACGTTGCTTCTCGGGATTGGCAAATCCCGGCAATGGGGCATTACATTGCCAACTGCCGTCTTCGCGTGAATCGGCAGAGGCTGCATCGGCGTCATTACCGGTTACAATACCGTTTGCTTCCGAAGAGATGTGACGGATAATACCGTCAGTATCTTTAACTTCGGACAACATAAAATACGGGATCAGGTTAATATAATTGTGCCCCGAGTTGATCGGCCATTCGCCTATATCATCCGGGTTTATACTTGTCCTGTGTCCAACATAACCTTCATTATAAAAAGTAGTACGAATTTGATTACCGGAGTGGAAATTCCTGTAACTATAGAGTTCATCTCCATGAAGCTCATCAACCTTGGACTGAGCAAAGACCTCCGACATCAATAAAAAACAGAGTGCGAAAAAAAGAATCAATATTCTTTTCATAAATTGTATCTCCTTACTTTAAAAACCGAGGCTCAGGCCAAGCTGAACTTGACGTGGGGCAATGTACCATTCCGGTCTTTTATAAAGATCCTCGACAGTTCCAATTCGTAGTGAATTATAGATAACATCTTCCGGACGCGGATTAGTAGTATATTCCGGTGAACCTGTATCGGAAAATACGGCAGTAGCCATACGGTTATCGAATACATTGTAAACATAAGCAAACAACATCATGTTCATCCCGGCAAAGGGGAATGACTTGGTAACATAGACATCGGCGCTATAAATATTGGGGTTCCGTGAGCTGTTTTCCGGTAAAGCCGATACACCCGCCCCGCCAACATACGAACCTTTGGCAAAACTTGGAGTGTATGGTAAACCGGTATTAAACTTGCCGACAAAAGAAATCGTCCATGATTTGGGGCGATACATGAGTTGCATGTTGAATGTATGATGCTGATCCCAATTCAGGGGAATGAGGCTGCGCAGGGGTTCTTCATCTGCAAGTTCTGCATAAAACGCATCATCCGGATTAGAATAGGTGCCTTCAGCGATCTGGAATGTATAGTCGATCATTGCCGAAAACAGGTTAGTAAAGCGTTGTTCGCCGCGCAAAGTAACACCGCGAACATTGGCATAATCCTTATTCTCATAAGTAGAATAGGATACTACATCACGATAGGTACTTACAATTGGACTATTGCCCACCCAGTCGCGAATATCACGATAGAACACTGTAACATCAATGCCGAGACCGGGAGCTAATTCCTGCTGCAATCCAATTTCATACTGGGTGGTTCGTTGCGGATTCAAATTAGCATTACCGAACAGGGAATTACCGCCGCCGGTATTCAACTTAAAGCCCGGAGATGCAAAAAGATACTGGAAATCCGGGATTTGGAAGAAATGGCCATAGGAGAAATGAATTACACCCTTGTCGGTAATGGGGTATGCAATGCCGACACGCGGGCTGATCTGCGTTTTAGCATCGGCGTCTTTCCACATAAAGGCTTTGCGCTGTTCAGGTGTGTACTCTACCAGATCCGCTGTTGCGGCATCAGGATTTACATACTTGTTTTCCGGGCGCATCGGGGTATAAATGCTTGGATCGGTTGGGTCAACCGGCACATAGTAATTGGAATTAAAGTAATCAAACCGTACACCAATATTCATGATAAAATTTTGCAATTCGATTTTATCTTGTATATAAGCGCTGAACTCAATCGGTTTGCGCGGTTCGTCATACACGTTTCTGTATATGCTTTCAACAGGCGGAATAACCGGTTGAAATGGCACGATGGCAGTGCCATTCTCATCGAGCTTGGCCCGCAAAGAATAGCCATCAAGATCAAGTTCATGTAAACGTAGCTCAAAGCCGCCTTTTAATTGATGGGTATTGCTTACCTGACTTGTCATATCCAACTTACCGATCCAGTATGAAGAGTTGCGATAATTGCGGCCAAGATCATTACCGGCTCGGTTATAGCTATATCCAATTGGAGTTGTTGAAGAATCCGGCGACACATAACCTAAAGGCTGGCTCGGATTCGGTATCCACCGGTATTGTATGCCATATTGTTTCAGACTATCAAGCAGGGCCGGTTCGTCGGCTGGATTGAACGTTCTGGCTGGATTAATGCCGTCGCTGGGCAGATATACCAGCCAGTCCGGCGTATAATTCGGATTTTCGTACAAATAACTTTCGTTCTTTGTCGTCATCCGGTTAATTTTTAATTCATAAAATGTATTATTCGAAAGTATATGGTTCAAGGTCAACAGTTGGGTTGTTGTGCTGCCCCAATTAGGGCTGAGGCCACCTGGCACAAACTTGTTAGTGCGGCTAAAGTATCGATCATTATAATATTCAGAAGAGTTAATACTATAGCGCATTTTGATGCTGGGAGAAACACTCCAGGTCAATTTTGCCAAACCGGTCCAGCGATCACCTTTCTGCATTGGCACCAGGGAACTGTCACCCGGTACACCACTAGGTAAAAACCATTCGCGACCGTATAAAAAGCCCTCTTGTTGATAATAACGTCCGTTAACAAAAAATGACAATTTATCGCCGGTAAACGGCACCGGGCCGCTTAAACTACCCTCGATATTATAAGTGGGATTAAATTTGGTCAACGGGTCTTCGGCTTTACTGGTAATCGTAGTTTTATTTGTAACTGGGTCTGTAATTGCGGTAACAGACTTTAAAACTTCATATTCGGAATCTGCGCTTAAATAATCTCCCACGTAACCTTTAAGCTCGCCATGATATGCCATACCACCGTCTTTGGTAATAATATTGATAATGCCCGACATCGACTGGCCATACTCGGCATTAAAGGTTCCCGATATAACCTGCAGTTCCTGTACCGCAGTGTTTTCGACAGCCGCAGTCGAATTATTGTTAAAAGCATCCGTAGTTGCTACCCCATCAACCCAGTAAGCCACTTCACTGGAACGACCGCCACGGATATGAATTCCGGAGGCGTCAACAACGCCGGCAGTGAGGGAAACCAGATAATTGGTACTTTGCGCCGGAAGTAAGGCAATTTCTTCTGAAGATACTGTGGAAAGGGACCCGGTCATATCCATCTGTACAATTGGCCGTTCGGCGATAATAGTTACTTCTCCACCTTCAAGAACGGTCATGCTTAACTTGATATTCTGCGTTGTAGTAAGATCGATATTAACTTTTAACCCTTCGATACGCTGATTTGTATATCCAATCATTTTCACAACCAGGTTATAAATTCCCGGCGGTAAGTTGATGATTTGATAAAAACCATCAATGTCGGATGCGGCGCCCATTTGGGTACCTTCGACAATGATGTTAGCTCCTGGGAGGGGTTCATTGTTTTCCACATCCACAATCCTGCCGGCAATTTTTCCGGTTGTGCCCGCAAAAAGCACACTTGTGCTAAAAATACATAGCAGGATGAACAGGTGTAGCAATCGTCGCTTCATAACATGCTCTCCAATTTAAAGAATAGTGAATTAAGGTTTATGTATTTATTTATTTTATTTTATCCTCAATTTATTTATTGCCTGGTTTTTCACTTTTATATTAATCAACACAGAACTTTTAATTCAACAGACTAGTCACTTTTTCACCTTTAACGGTAAATAATCTACTTTGTTATTGTCGGTAAACATTGGCCAGCGGGGAACAGTGACCGGATAAGGCTGATCTGGTTGGGTTACAAATAATTGGGTTTTGTTTATTTCAAAACGTGAATAAAGTTCGGTATTTACCTGAATTTTGGGATGGTATTGATGTAAAAGCTCTTCCAGATATTCATTGTACATTGTTGTAAGTTTGCTTTGTCGCGATAAATCGGTGGTATCGGTAAGCGCTTTTCCAAAGTTATTTAACAACTGGTTGCGTTCAAAAGCGGCTATTAAAGCATCCGACCACATTTTTGTGTCTCGCTGCACATTACTGTCTTTATCCAGACCCAATTTATAGGCTTCTTTATTTAAATACGTATCGCGAACCAGTGCAGCTATTCCCCTTCTGAATTCCAGGTAAAACTGCCCACGGTCAAGCGCGGTTTTACGGTAAACCAAAGGATGGGACATAAGGGCTTGACGGAAATTACCTACAGTCCATGTGGTTCCATCTACATTGAAAAAAGGCTGCTGCAGTAGTGTTTCATCATCCGGTAAATCGAAAGCGGAAAGTGTGCTGTCTTCGTTTTGAAACAAGCGGCGTATTATATCCTTATTGCTTAAATCCCGGGCGCTGTTGAGATCATAAAACAGATCGGCTAATTTTTTAAACATATCCCGGTCAAAATCAATAGATTTACCCTTCATGACCTCACGGGTATAAGCATCCCAGTTACGCACTGCATGATTCATAGTGAGCTTTTCCACTATCTTTTGCTGCCACACCTGCTGTTCTTCACCGCCGAAATCGACAATATCTTTCCAGTTGACCACTTTGATCATCATCCAGTGTTCATCATCCACTTTTAATGGACCGACAATACTGTTCTCATGGAGTGGTTCGGAAAAAAGAGCTTCATGAATATTAATATGATCGGGGTCCCGCCATTTGGCTGTCCAGGTCGGATGCTCCCGCCCCTCAAGATATTCTGAAAAAATTTGCGGCGCCGATTGCGGGGTAGATTTGATCTGTTGCGCGATAGCTTTAGCAATAGAATCATTATATATATTAAAGAATTCCAGATCATATTCACGCTTTGATAACCTCATGGCTTTGCTAATTTCAGCGCTATCCAGTTTAACTATATTTAAAGCTTTTTTGTTAAACAACTGCTCGCGCATGGATTGCTCTTTTCTGCCCAGGATGTAACTCTGAAATCCTTCGTTGCGGGTTAATTCGCTTTGAGCGCCAAATTCTGCAACGAGTATTTTTTCCAGAATCATATTATTCAGAAAAACCTTTTCCAAATTCCGGTCAGTTGATGGCAGATTGGGATGAATAGTAAACAGAGCCCGGTATCTGAACTCATCTTCGGTAACGTAATGACCGTCTACTTTAAAAATTATATCTTGAGGCAGGTCCTTCCTGGCACATGTCAGAAAAACAACCAATATTGATAATAAGAGTAAAAATCGTTTCATAAACTTTAAATTATTATTTCTCGCTGGTTAAAATTAATCGCCATTTAAAAAACACAATATAGATAGCACAATTAAACATTTAAATTCCTCAATTTTTAACCGAAAAGAAACAGTAATTTTTGAGGTACGGGAACTTGACCGAGTGAACAAACATGCCATAAACATTATAAATATTAAGGGTATGCAGCATTAGGCTGCACACACAAGAACTCTGTATAAATGAAATTTTATAATTACATAACATAATAATCCATTTAATATAAAAACTTGAAAGAAAAAAAAAAGCCATGTTTTACAATAATATAACCATATTGCGCAATTACACTCACCGCGGTTGGTGCAGTTTCCTGAATTCGCGCAGTCCTATTCCTTTCTCTTTTTTAAAATAACGTGATATATGCTCAACATCGGTAAAGTCAAAAAAAGCTGTGATCTGGGAAACAGGTAAATCCGTTTCGATAAGTAATTTTGATATCCATTCCACCCGCACATGCCGTATTTCATCGACAATGGAGCGGTGAATGGTTTTCTGAAATCGTTGTTCCAGAGTTCTTCTGCTGACATGAGTATTTTTAACCACATCGCCGACCAAAATTTTATTTCGGGCATTATCCCTGATAAAACGTATGGCCGATACCACTTCAGAATCATTCACAGCCAGGATATCCGACGATTGCCGTTGTACAACATGAGTCGGTGAAACGAGAATAGGGCGTCCATGCACACTTTTTTTATTGATCATTTGATCGAGTAATTTTGCGGCCTGGTAACCGGCATATTCCACATTCAGGGCTATACTGGATAACGGGGGATCGCCAATCTCACAAACCATCGGATCGTTATCGACACCGACAACGGCTACTTCTTCAGGTACTTTAAAACCGATACGTTTGCACACTTCAAGGACGTGCTGACCCCTGTCATCATTACAGGCCAATATCCCTACCGGCTTGGGAAGCGTTTTGAGCCATTCGCTGACATGCTGTTGCTCATTCTCCCAATCATACATGTGCACATCCCGGGGCGAATTGTATGTAAAAGTTTTAAAACCGGCTTTGCTGTTGTAACGACAAAAATTAATTTTCCGCCGGTTTGACCATTCATATTGATCGAACCCGCAAAAGGCAAGATTCTTTATGCCTTTTTCAATAAAATGTTCGCTGGCCATTTTTGCAATTGCCGGAGAATCTGTCTTGATAACAGGTAAATTTTTGGGGCAGGTAAAATCGTGTTGAACAAGTATAGTGGGAATTTTGAGATCAATCAATTCATTGCGTATATTACAATCGCGCATTATAATTCCATCGGGTTTCCAGTTGGTCAAAAGGGGTATGGAAGATTTTAAACCCATCTGTTCTTTATAAAAAGACCAGGGCCCGTGGAGACGCGAATAGCGGGCGATACCAATAATTAATTGCCGGCCAAACTCCCGGGAAGTCTCGACAAGAAGGATAATCCTCTTTATATTATAAATATTCCTTTTAGAACGGGGCATGAACTATACCGGATTTATCGGTCTCGATTTTAACAAGTTAAATGGTTACCAAGCGACACAAAACATCATCCTGGATGAATTGTTTTTTAAACGTTTAAATTTAATCACCTACTATTGACTTTATTGTCTGCAGGTATGTTCCTTTTAATTGTTTATTTATTATGAAAAGTTAGTAACAAATCAGGAAACATACCTCATGAAACACAACTTTTAGCCTTTCTTTATTGAGTATCAGGAATTGGGTTATTACTCGAATAGTAATTTTTATACTTTTGCCCATTTGTTTTATTAAATTGATATTAAACAATAATTCTTTATACATGATAAAAATCAACATTTTCTTTAGTAAGAATATCAAAGGGAACCATGATTTTATTGTTGGCTTTTTGATTTAGAGCTATAAAATTGAATAAAGAGACAATGCTTAAATAACCCTGTAATTCAGAACGTTGACTGATTAAAAAATCTATGATCCCATCCTTTAAAAAACTTAAATTTTCTTCGATAAGATCATAACCGATCAGAAAAACTTTATGGTCGGGAGATATGTTTTTAATATGTTCAGCAACCTGATAAATGGTTGAAATTGGTACAAAAATTCCCTGCAAATCCCGGCAATTATCCACAATCTGGTTGGTCATATTATAAAATGCCCGCTTGTCGGATATACGATCGGCAATATAAACCTCTATTTTGTTACCGGAATGTTCCTGCATATAATGCAGAAAACCGCTTACCCGGTCATTAATATGATTATCCTTGGGAATTACATTAAAGGCGGCAACAGTACCGGATTCTTTTATCAGCATGTTCATTAACTTGGCTGCCAGGATACCACTATTGTAAGACTCTTCGCCGATATAAGATATACATTTGGAATTGGGTATATAGGAATCCAGAAATACATAAGGCAATTCCGGGGGGATTTTTTTTATCAATTCTTCTGTGACATGTGAGAGTACAGGGGAAATCACAAGACCATCCAGTTTGTTAGTTGAAAAAACCATAGTATTAAAGGCTTTTTCAAAAGAGGATTCGGAATATTTATCATAAAACGAAAAAATGGTTTTTACTTTATAAACAGTCAATTCCTCCTTAGCTTTATTAATTCCCCGCAATGGAAGTTCCCAATATTTGCCATCCTGTGAGAATTTGGGAATCAGGACCCCGAAATGATATTCCCGTGTTTTGGAAAGTGACAGACTCTGCGCCAATATATTGGGTTTATAGTCAAGCTCCTTAACAATGTTCCGGATTTTAGTTTCAGTTTCCTTGGAGACACGGCCGCGGTTATGTATAACTCTATCAACCGTCCCGATTGAAACATTGGCTAGCTGGGCAATTTTTTGCAATGTAACCATAATTTGCTTTGTTATTCCGCCTTTGGTGACAGAAGATAATTCGAAATATCATATTGGCTATAATAATTCACTTAAACCGGACTGATAAAGCCAAATAGTCTCTCGTTTTTCTTCTCTCCCGTCCAGCCGACAATACCTGGTTAAACCTGTTTTTATATGTAATTGCCAAACGGATTATATTACAAAAATTTAATTCACTGATCCAACGCCTGCAAAAAGGGTAGAAACACTAAAATACTACAAACCAATAAATCAAATATATATAAAAGCGTAACCGGACACATTAGAGTAAAATAACTTAAACATTGAAAGACAAAATGTCAAGTGGAAAAAACATTATTATGGTTTTTCTTTGCTGATATTTTACTGCAAAATATTTCCATAACCTAACTCGGGCTTGTTGGTAATAAATGGAAAAGTGGGTACTGCAATCGGGAATGGCACCTTTTCCTTATATACAAACATATTGACCCTGGTAAGTGGGATTTTTTCCAGTTCCGTTTGATCTAAACGAACCGACTTGCTGTATTTTTGTTGTAATCCGGCAATATAATCTTCAAAATATTTATTCATTGCTAATGTTCTGCCGACAGAATCGGTTTTGACTTCAGCACGGGCTTTATCAAGCAGTTTATTGCGGAAATCCATGGCAACAAAGCTATCCTGCCACATTTCTTCAGTTTTCAACACTTGCGGATCTTTGTCCAATCTTTTTTTATAGGCTTCTTTGGTTAAATAATGATCGCGCACCATATCAATAACTGCATTACGGAATTGTTTGGCAAATCCGTCCCCGCTCAGGTCCATTTTACGGTAAACCAGTGGGTGCAGCATTAATTCGCGCCGGAAATCGCGAACCGTCCAAACCTTGCCATCGATTGTAAAGAATGGTTTGTCTAGTAATTCTTCTTTATTATCCAGGTTATCAAGGTCTAAATCCTTTTCTTCAACTGTTAAAAAATCTTTGGCAATTTCCTTTTTTTCTTCCGGTTCCTTGGCCCGTAAAATTGTCAGGAACATTTCACCAAGCTGGTTAAACGTATCTTTGTTGAATTCAATCGTTTTTCCCTTCATCACCGCAGAGACATAGTTTCCCCACTCGGCTTGGGCTTTGTTCATATGAAGTTTTTCTTCCACATCTAACCAGCGTTGAACGGATTCTTGTCCAAATTGCGGCACTGTTTTCCAGTCCACTATTTTCATTAACAGCCAGTTGTCATCCTCGATCTTTATAGGCCCGATTATGGTATCCTGGCTGAGGGGTTTTGAAAATAATGCTTCGTGCAGAGGAATGGGATCGGGATCTTTCCATTTCACTTCATGTTCCGGAATTTTTTCACCCGCAGCAAGCTCTGTAAAAAAATCGTGCAGGGACTCGGAGTTGGAGGAAAATTCATCCCGGATCTTTTCGGCCAATTCATCCCGGTGGATGGAATAGAACTGCACACGGTATTCACGGGTAGAAAGTAGATAGCGGTTTTTGATCTCGTTTGTATCAGGATCTGTTTTATCAAAAGCCTGGGTATAAAACAATCGTTCACGCATGGTTTGCTCTTTAATACCCTGAATATGCAAACGAAAAGTTTCCCGTTTTAATATCTCAGTATCTTTTCCGGCTTCCAACGCAAACATTTTTTCAATAAGCAGGTTATTTAACAGCGTTTTTTTATAATCCAGGTCGTTTTGCGCAGGCAAATCAGGTCGGACGGTCAATTCGATGCGGGCGCGGAAATCCTGTACCGTTATTGTCCGATCCCCTATTTTGGCGACCATTGGTTCATCGGTCTTTTGTTTTGCACAAGATAAAACCAGCAATAAACCTATTATACCCCAAATACATACGCCTGATTTTAAACTGTTAACTCTCATTATATTCCTCTTGCTATGTTAAACCTTTTCTTCCATTTCTGTAAAAATTAATTAAGACAAAAAAATAAACAGCATGATGTATTTTACTTTTCTTTTCATTGTCCTATAATTTTACAAATAATCAATCCCGTTAACCGATTAAGACAATTAATAGTAACTTGGTTGAAAACAAATTAGTTTTTTAAATATACTATAAATTTATTACAAGTAAAAGTACAAGATGTAAAAAAATGTGATGCGAACTAGAGGCAGGTGACGATATTTTACCGGACTGAACAATTGTTCAGATATGTGGTTAATTTGAATATTTATGGAATTTTATAACAAATCTTCTTTTAAGCAAAGTTCCTATGAAAACCCAGATTTGATTTGTTTGTTAAACGGATTTTTTGTATTATGAAAAAAGTATGGCAGTAAATTAAAAATTCCGGGAGGTATATATGAAACTGCAAAGAGGCATGTTATTTATATCTATACTGATTTTTACATTATCATGCACAAAAATTGAACCGGGGTTTGAATTTCAAAAAGCTGGCAGTTCAAAAAAAAGCACATCACTACAAAATGCCGAGATTGAAAAAATGCGCCGGGAAGTTGCAAGCCGGCTCGATTCTCTGCGCATCAGGGAAAAGATGCTTTTGCAAAAGGAAACCTCCCTCGATTCCCTGCAATACACGTTGAAACTGCGGGAAATAATGCTCAAAGAAAAAGAGGATACAGTCAAAATAATGCGGTTGATTTCCTTTTTCATTTTATTTATCGGCATTGTTTTAACTGCTGTTGGCACATATTTATTGCTTCAGATCAGAAAAAAAACACTACCCGGCAGCGCTCCGACTCACAAAGAACTCTTTCCCATTCAGCTAAATAAAACGGCGGCAGAAAACGGTAAAGAGCCGGTAACGATTTTAGCACCGGTAAGAGCAGAACCGGAAAAAACTGTGCAAATGAATATGAAACCGGGTAACGCTAAAGCGCGTTCCTCAAAAAAGCAGACTGTTGATAGCAAAGAACAAACTGGTGAGATATTAAAACCACAACCAAACAAAGCCGGCCGTCAACAAAACGCGGTTAAACCAGTTACAACAAAAACATCTCCGGGGGCTAAAAAAGCGGCTGCACCTAAAAAACAAACCCGCAAACCTGCCGTTGCTGCTAATAAAATTAAAAAAACCGGGATAAAGCGATCCCCGGCAGGTAATAAAAAGCAGCAACAAACCACCAATGAAAAAGAGCAGTCATGATTTTTTAATAAATAGATATTGTAGAACGCAAAGGAGGCTTTATAATATACACCAGGTGAAGATATGTAACCTTAATTAATACAGAATGCAAAGTCGAAACAAAAAAGAGCCGGCATCCTTACAGATACCGGCTCTTTATTTTAAGGGGAGGTATTATTTACTTTAATAATACCATTTTTTTAACACTTGTAAAATCTCCGGCGACAAACCGGTAGTAATACACACCTGAAACCACGCGTAAACCACTGGCATTTGCGCCATCCCAGATTACGGTATGATAACCGGCTTCCATCTTATTATCGACCAACTGGCGGACCAGTTGTCCCATAATATTGTATACTTCGAGTTTGACATCCGCATTCTTGGGCAGTTCAAAACGAATTGTGGTGACCGGATTAAACGGGTTCGGATAATTTTGCGACAGATCAAATTTGGACGGAATTGGCGCTTGTGCCGAAATCGGCCCATGATGAGTACGAACACCGCTAATATTGACATCCTCCAACCGGTAATAATAGGTATGCCCGGCTTTCAGATCAAGATCGGTTATTGTATATTTTCCATCAGCAGCCGGCGGGATCAGCTTTTCATTCATTTTCACATAGGTGCCGTATTCAGTCAAACAGCGTAATAAATTGAACCCGACATTACCGACTTCATTTGAGGTCTGCCATTCAATAACAATACCTTTATAGGGAACAACATTTGCGACAAAGCTATTCAGTTCCACAGAGGTGGGGTCAACAAGCCAGCTCCTTTCAGTATAGGTAACCAAATCACTTATCTTTACCGTCACGGTGTAGGGTTCATTCTGTGAATAGGAAGCCGGTTGCAGCGTAAAGGTATGACCATCCGAAACCTGGGTAGCACCCACAAACCACTGTACTGTAAGCGCATCACCATCCTGGTCGTTGGTTACAACGCCAAACTGAATGGGTTGATTATCGGCGGCGTTGATCTTGATATGATAGGTTTGCGGCCAATAATTAGTAATTTCCGGCGTTCTGTTATAGTTTCGGATAACAACTTCAACAGAATCTTTTACCTTACCTGCCGGGTCATGATTGTCGGTAGCAATAAATAACGGGTAAAATGTTTTACTTAAATCCGGACTATTAACCACATTAAGACCGGGCGTCCAGCGGAACGAATAATTTTGATCACTGTCAGCCTCAAAAGTAGCGCCGGCCGGCAGGTTACGTGCTGTATAATATATACGTTCGCCGTCGGCATCCGTAGCCCGGATCGGAATATTAATGCTGGCGGTTTCAAAAACCTCAATTTTATTGGACAGGCTGGAGAATTCCGGGTAATGCTGATCGTCGCCGGTGGCTTCAAAACTGATTGGTCCACCAATCAGGTAAGAACTGGTTACCTGTAATTTATTGACTACGGCATAAGGACGCGGTCCTAATACCCAGTAAGCTTTCGCTAAACCCTTTTCATCGGATTGCACCGATTGCGGGCCGTTAATATAACCGTCACCCTGGGTTACAGTAAAGGTAACAACACCACCCGGCGCCGGGTTGCCATGACGATCCGAAACTTTGACAAACAGCGGATCAAATAACTGTTTGGACATTTCCATACGCTGCTTATCACCAGAGTATTTATCCATACGGTAAGGAGAATCGGCTAATCCGGTAACAGAAATTTCATAAGAACTGGGGTTCAGGTTCAGAGCCGAGGCTCTGATCTTGTTAAGACCACTGACAATACCTAACGTATAGAAAACATATACCTGTCCCTGCTGGTCTGTGGCTTTGGTTAGAACTTTGACACCGCCTTCCAGAGTACCTGCACCGTTAACACTTTCATCATTAATTACCGTAAAGGTAACATTGACGCCGGAAACCGGGTTATCATATTCATCGGTGGTCTTTACAATAAACGGCTGACCCAGCGCTTGTCCGACAACTCCGCTGGCAGGGCCACTGACATAGGAAAGGAACCTGGCGGTTGTGGCGCCCAATGTCCAGGCGTAAAAAGTTGTCGAGCCTTTTTCAGGATAGTTTTTAAGCGTAGCATTATAAAGATTGATACCGACTTTGGTGCCAACCTGGGCATTAGCACGGGCAATACCATACCAATCGGTAACATGTGGATTGCTGCTGGTTATTGCTCCATTATTGGCGCCCAAGGCTTTAAATTCAACATCCTGGTTCCACACCGGCCAACCACGTTCATCTTCAACAATAACAACCAACGCCTGTGGCAGAGCCTGGCCGGGGCCGGCGCTCAGGCTGTCGCCACTAACGATACGGGGCTTTTGTAAATCAATCGGCTGATTACCTTCAACGCTGAATTTTACTGAAGTAGCTGTCAAACCTTGACCATTAACTTCAATCAGGTTAATACCGGCTATAGTTCCCAAACGGTAATAACGGGAAGCGACACCATTGGCATCGGAATTGATCGTACTATTATCTACTATCCGTCCACCGGTTTGGTCCTCAGTCACGTTAAAATTGACCGGGAAGTTGGGAATAGGATTATCAAAATTATCGACAACAATAACCTGTAACGGATTTTGCAAAACCGTACCGATATTACGTTCCTGACCATCGCCGCTATTGGTATGTTTAACCACGCGCTGGGCTTCGGCAGCCTGGAAAGTAACCTGGGCTTTGTTTACCAAATCAACTTCATTATTAATATCCCGTGCGGATATTTGCTTAACACCTGAATTGCGTGAAGAAATATAACCGCTTACCTGGCCATTCTGATTGGTTGAGGTGGTCGGTTGGGTGATATTATTACCGGTTCCGGTAGCGCTGATTGTAACACCTTTCTTTTGCACAGGGTTACCAAACCGGTCGCGCAGGGTTACCGTAATCGTAGCTTTGATAGTACCATCTGAAACTTTTATAGAAGCAGGGGCAACCGCAATTGTCGATTTGTTTGCATTGGTAGAATCGGACTGAGCAATGGCGTTGAAAGTCATTGGTGAACCGGCCAATTCGGTTGCGGCAAACGCGGTAACCTGTACCTGGTAATTTCCCACCAGGTAACCGGCGCGCCATTGTATTCTGGCAATGCCGTCGGCGCCTGTATTAACTGTGGTATCTATTGCAGTACCTGTTCCCAGAGCGCCCAGTTCTTCACCTTCCAGTGTATCTTTGGGCATAATTCTAAAGGTAATCGGCTGTCCGGTTACATTGTTATTGTTTACATCTTTGGCCGCTACCTGCAAGGCGCGTCCCCAGAACTGACCGACTATCCCTTCATCCTGATTATCGCCATCAATTTTAACAATACTTGTAGCATTTGAAGATAAACCGGAAACCTGGAACAAGCCTGGAGAACCGGCCAAAGGTGTGCCGTTATTATCGGCGGAGTATTGTACTTTATTGATTTTTACACCTGCATTCAGGCCAAGGTTCAATTGCACAAAAGCAATACCGTTAGAATCGGTTTCCTTTACTTTAAGAGTATCGACTACGCCATCCAGAGTTCCGCCATTGGCAGCTTTACGGCTGGTTACTCTAAAGGTTACCTTGTGCCGGGCTATAGGTGTGCCAAAGCGATCTGTTACTTTAACACGCAGGTATTCCGGCAGAGTGCTGCCGATTACCGAACTTAATACCTTGGTGGTATCATCCGTAATCTTGATAAGTTTACTGGCAGCGCCGGCCTGGGCTGAGACAATAAAGCCATCATAGGGAGAATTGATCAAATGTACACCGCCGCGTTTGGAAATTACGGTCAGTTTATTATTCATGGAACCGGGAGTAGGTCCAAGCCCCCAATGGATCTGGGCATAACCATCGGCATCAGTAGTAATGGTTTTGGATAACACACCTACTTCATCAATATAACCCTGATTGCCATTCAATTCTTCAATTTCAAACAATACATTTTGCCCCGAAACCGGGTTACCGTATTGGTCGACGATCTTGACCTTGATAGGCGTAGCCAGAAACTCGCCAACAACACCATAAGTATCAAAAGTAGAATCAGGCACTACCCGGTAAGCAACATCGGAAACACCGGTTGCTTTAAAGGTAACTTTGGGGTTTACAGAAACGCTTGAAGTCGCATCGACTTCATTGTTTTCATAACCCATGGCAGAACCCAGGGTCCACTCGACTTCGGCAGTGCCGTCGTTGGCGGTTTGAATTGTAGCCTGAGTATTGCCGTTAACCAGACCGCCGCCTTTTTTAACTGTGAATGTTACCGGGTAACCGGGAACCGGGTTTTGATAACGGTCAACAATCATAACTTGCAGTTTATTTGCAAGTGGTTTGCCAACTGTACCGGTAACGGTTTCATTGGAGACACGGATCATTTCATTAGCAGCATCCACACCGGCATAGGCTGTAAAGTATAATGGACTATTCGTAAGGGCAATGCCGCCTGTGGTTGAAGCCCTGGCGGTCATCTGCACTTGTCCCGGAATGCTCGGCATGATCCAGATAATATTCGCTATGCCGTTTACATTTGTCGTGGCTTGTTTGCTTAAATCCGGGGTTCCGGTTTGTCCCTGTAGTGTACCACCATTATTAACAATATCAAAAGTAACGGTATGACCGGAAATTGCATTACCATACAAGTCAGTGATTTTAACTTCTATTGCTTTAGCCAGGCTGTTGCCAACAATTCCGCTCTGATTATCAGAAGCTGCATTGTTTTTAACAAGTATTGCGGCAGCAGCCGGAGTTCCGGTCGCTTTGAAAGTGATTGGCGAATTACGCAAAGTTTGCGAAGGATAATCGACCCTGAATGCAGAAGCCTGAACCACATGCACGCTATCACCGGCCACTGAACCTAATGTAAGTGTAGCTGAAGCTCGACCATCTGCGCCTGTACTTACAGTTGTTTCGGTGCTGCCAAAGAAAGACCCGCCGCCGCTTTTAACAGTAAACTTGACGGGATGACCCACAATAGGATCATTGCCGAACGGACCGTTAACCTGTACTGTAAAGGCTTGGTTCAATGTTGTATTTACTACTGCACTCTGGTATTGCCAGGCAGTGCCAACTTTGACGCCATTGCCGGATACATAAACAAGTTCGCTGGCAATAGCTTCTGTTGCGGTAGAATAGAAAATAACCGCAGGTATTGCCGCATAATTACTTAATTTCACCTGTACCTGGTGAACCTGGCCTACCTGGTTGCCGATAGTCAGAGAATCTGTGGCAAAACCCAGGCTGTTGGTTTTGGATACCCGCACTGTTGTTCCAGCCTGGCCCAAATAAGCTCCGGAACCCTGAATAATACGGAATTCCACGTCTTTATTCGGAACTGCATTGCCTACCTGATCCATAACTTTAACAATGAATGGTTCCTGCAAAGTGAGGCCAAGCGGCCCGGTTTGGTTATTGCCGGAGACAATAGTTAATGTGTTCGGTGCACCAATTTGGCCGGTGGCTTCAAATAGTATCGGCGTACCGGTTAAACCGGAAGCGCGCGCTTCCACTTTATTAGCGCCAGGCACATTACCCAATACCCATTCCACCCGCGCATAACCGTTAGCATCGGAAGGAATTGAAATTTCCGTCAGGTGTTCGTCACCAAGCTGGGAACTGAGATTTCCGTCGCCCTGGGTTACAACAAAATTGACCGGGAAACCTTCAAAAGCTGTATTGTCGGCGGTTTTAACTTGCACCGTTAAAAACTCTGTTAATGCCACACCAGCATCACCTGTAATTGTTCCGGTTGGAGAAACCTTGACAATTTGTGTAGGCGGATCGCCGGGCTTTACATAAAAACTTACCGGTGAACCGGTCAAGCCGGTCGCAGAAGCCTGGATAGTATATACAGTATTCTGCGCCGACAGGGTTAGAAAAGTTTCAGCCGCTCCACTGGCATTGGTGGTTGATTGGGCTACGGACAAAGTTCCTGTACCCGCTGTAATAGCCCAGTTAACGACTAGGCCGGGCACAAGATTGCCATACTGATCTTTTACCAACGCCCGCAGTGGGGTGGTCATCTGTTTAATCGGTTCACCCAACAGGGTATCGGGCTGCGCCGGATCGCGTTGTATGCTGACAGCAGCGCCGGGAGTCGGATCGAGTGTGAAAATAACCGGCGAACCGGTTAACGGATCAATGCCATTTTCCTGGAAAGCAGTAGCATGGATAACTACATTATTATTAGCGTCAGTTTTAAAAGTGACAAAAGTATAAGCTATACCGGAAGCATCGGTAACATTAGGCAGAATTGGGCCGGTACCGCCGGTTCCTGAAGGTGTATAAGAGGGCTTTTTAACTGTATCGGCAAATAAGGTTTTATCAAACTTGACGCCGGCTTCACGGGTATAAACATAAACCTTGTGGAAACCTTTGGTCATGGTAACATTCGCGATCTTTTCCCATTTCCAGGTAGTCCATTCCGAGGTCCATTTTTTTGCAACTGCGGTTTGTTGGTCAAACTGATAAAACATACTGTTGCTGAGGCCGCCGTTGGGTGGACAAATAACCCGCAGCCAGAAATCAAAATTACCGGCTTCGGGGAAATAGACTGTAATTTCCGAACCGCCATAACTGCCGATAGGGGCATCGGCGGGTGGCGCCGTAGTTCCCCACGGAGTGATCACATAAAGACCGTTGGAAGCGGTAGCATCGCTTTGGGAGACCGCCGGTGAAATAACCGCGCCGTCTTCAACCTCTTCCCAAATCAAACCGCCGTAATCATAATTATTTATGCTCAGATCGGCCTGGCCGCTGATTAAATCGAAATTGACTACTGTACCTGAGGCCGGAACGCCAAGCGCGTCGGTTACCTGAACGGCAATGGAATCGGGCAGAGTGGTGTTAATGGGGCCGGATTGGTTATCGCCAAAATACTTGTTGAGCACTTCGGCAGCAGAGCCGTCGGAATAGATGATAAAATCTTCAATATTATTGTTAAACGACCCATGTTGGAAGACGCCGGCATACCAGTCTGCCGGTTCGGATTCATTGATCGTCAATGAACCGTCGAGGAGATCGTTAATATAGACATCAACTGTGGTCGCGGCAGCGCCCTCTTCAGACGTGATCATAACTTTGATCACATCGCCGGGGACAGGATTGCTTTGGTTCGGGCTGGTATCGCGGGAAATTCGTCCGCCGGGACCAACCTGACCATTAGCCATATCCCATAATTCCAGGCTGGCATTTCTGCGCAAAATAAAATAGCCATTGGCGCTGGTACCAGGTGAATCAAGCAACAAGGCAATGCCGACTGCCAGGGCGCCTGAAGCATCGCAATAGACATCGTCCAGGCGAACAGCTATACCGGCAGGACTAACGGCGCGATTACCTTTATATACTGCCAGGTTATTATCCCAATCCGTAGATGTACCGTCTATGATACCAAAAGAACCTTCCCTGATCTCATGCCGGACAGTTACCGCCCAGCTTGTGCCAATAGTAGTACGTTCAAAATTATCGGTTACGGTTATTACACCGGGTAACGGCCCTTCACCTTCATCTGTTGTTGCATGTGGTGAATTGGAAAGCGCAGATATATTGGTTCCATCGGAAGACTTTAAGGCAAAATAATATGTCGTATTCGCCGTTAAACCGGTTACATTAAAAGTTTCGGCGCTGCCTGAAATTTGCGGAACCGGTTCGCCGTTCACCAAAGTTGCGGCGGTAAACTCGGTATCGTTGGTAATTGCGCTGGTAGAATACCGAATATCATAAGATGAAGCAGTACCAACAGTACCATCGTTACCAGGAGCTGTCCAGTCCAGTGTTATCGCTGTGGAACTAAGGGCGGTCGCAGTCATATCGTTAACGGCGCTGGGAGCGGTTACATCTGCCGCCGCCTTGGCAACGGTAAAGCTCTCCACATCATTAAGAATACTGGAAGTGCCGACCAGCACAATACCACCATACCAGTTGGTAAAAGTATAAACGGCGGCATTATCTGTCAATGTGCCAACTACGACATCGTTGACAAAAACCTGAAATGTATGCGCAGTATTATTGTATTTTACTTTAAAAATTGATCCCGGAGCGGGTGCGGTTGGATTGGTGACGACAACCTCTTTAAACGTGCGGGTGCCGTCTAACGCGCCATCGAGCAGGTACCATAACCTGATCTTGTTCGGCAGGCGGTACTGAACTAGGTAGCCATCAGCAGTAGAATAAGTAGTTGCATTAACGATGGCTATACCACCTTGTTGCACACCATCGGCATTGCAGCCGTCACTGTCGGCAGCCCAGGTAATAGAGAACTCGTCCGGGTTGGCGACTGCTGCTGAGGCATTATAGACGCCTAATACCCATGCCGGATCGGTATCGCTGAAATTATGAAAATTACTGTTGCTTACAATACCCAGATTTGCATGAGTCGACCAGTTGCCACCAAGGGTTGACCGCTCAAAGGTATCGGTACTGGATTGCGCAAATCCTGATACACTCATAGCGAATATCAGGAAAAAAACGCTGCACAGAGTTACAAAAATGTTCCTCTTTTTCATGGTTTTAAAACCTCCAGATCAATTTATATTGATTTTTTTGTTTCAAAACAAAACACTTGTACGATAAATAATCAATCTGATACATATTTGCAATCGATGTCTTGTTCATAAGTCTTTTATTTTCAATATCTTTTATAAAATTATGCTATAAAAATGCAAACTCAATGCCAATAACTTGTGCTTCAACCGGAAGAACAGTTTTTTCAAAGGAGTTACCTGTATTTAGTAAATAGTCAACTTGTTGTTTTTACGCCGGTCGACAATTTTAATGCAAACGTCCCAAATGAATGGTCTCTTCATACAAGTCCATTATGCGGGCATAATGTTCATCAGGCGAAAATAACAATTCCGCTTTGCGGCGGCCATGTTTTCCCATACTGATCGTAGTCAACGGTTGTTCGCTTAATAGTTTTACTTTTTTTACAAAATCATCGGTATCCCCGGCTGTAAACACATACCCATCCACCCTCTCTTCAATCAACTCCGGAATTCCACCAATCCGCGCGCCCAGGATCGCATTACCTAGCGAAAGCGATTCGTATATTGCCAGCGGCGAATTATCATGACATAATGAAGGCATGACCGTAAAAGCAGCATGCGAAATAATATTGCGTAATTCATCACCGGATTTATAGCCAAGCATCTCAACGTTGTCAAGTTTATAGAGGCTGATCCGGTTACGAATTTCTTCATCCAACGGACCGGTGCCGATGAGAACTAATTTAATGCTCTTTATATACCGCATTGCATCCACCAGAAACAAAACCCCTTTTTCAACCGACATTCGGCCTGCATAGACAAAATAATCGGATTTTCCATAATGGGGTTCAAAAGACTGCACATCCAGTGTATAGGGCAGGGTTCTGATGGGTTTGTTTTCATATCCATACTCCGCCATTTTCTTTGCCAAAAAGGCGCTGGGAGCATGAAACACGTCCACCTGGTTTTTATATGATTTTAAAAGCTGATGATAAGTCGCCTCCATAGCTACCAACATACTGGCGCCATAGCTGTTGCGAAAACATTTTTTTACAGCGGCTTTCCAGAAATACCGGCCACGGCATGCCTCACACACCTTGTTATTACCATCCAGAAAAACAATGTTGGGACATACCAGTTTGAAATCATGGCAAGTTAAAATGACCGGGATATTATAATCATGAAGGGTTTTTAAAATAGCCGGGGAAATATGATGATATACACTGTGCACATGAGCAATATCCGGCCGGGTTTCTTCAATTAGCATGGCCAGCTTACGCTGCGCTTCGCGGTTGTAAATTACCCGCGCCGCCCTTTTCATGGTCGTCAGGGGATTTTTACTCTCCCGCAATTGTTCGGGATTAAAATAAGAGACAAAATAATCGGAATATGGCGAAGGGAAATTTTTAGGGTGTTGCATGGAAAAGGGTATAACATGATCGCCTTTTTTATTCAAGAGCTCGCTTAAATTAAAGACATAACGTTCGGCGCCGCCTTCGATATAGTAAAATTTGTGAATCATTAACACGTTCATTAACGCTGCACTCTCCAAATTAAGTTATCAGTAAAGGTCAATATATACTAAAGGTTTCTGGTTAGCTGTTTTTCATAACCCACTTTTCATAAATATCTTCAAAACGTTTGACCTGCAATTCAAGAGAGAATTCATTTTCAACGCGCCGGCGGCCATTTTCACCCAATTCCCGGGCGCGGGCCGGGTTGGTCAGCAGGGCAAGCAATGCTTCAGCCAGCAGCGCGGGATTTTCCACCGGAACCAGGATGCCGGTCTGTTCCGGATTCACCGCTTCTTTGGTGCCGTCGACCGGGGTAGCTACTACCGGTAAGCCGCACGCCATAGCTTCAAGAACCACATTCGGCAAGCCCTCGAATAATGACGGCAGGGTAAAAATGTCAAAAGTATTGAGCAGATCGGGAATATCATCACGGTAGCCAAGGAAATGCACCATATTTGCCAGGCCCATTTCATTGACCTGCTTTTCCAGAATGTCCCGATCCGGGCCGCCGCCTACCAGCACGAACCTGGTTTGTGGCGCTTTTTCCTGAATGATCCGGGCGGCCTGGAACAAAAAAGTATGCCCCTTTTGCGGCTGCAACCGCGCTACCATACCGATGACCGGGGCTTCGGCGGGAATTCCAAGCTGGGCTTTTAATTGTATATTCCTGTCCGTCCTGAATCGTTGCAGATCAACGCCATAAGGAATAACGGTTATTTGCCGCTCGGCTACGCCCCGTTCCTCGTGTAGCCATTTTGCCGTCGCCTGCGAAACGGATATCACCTGGTCGGCCAGTTTAATAGCTGCCCGGTAGGGATACAACCGTCGAGGTAACAGCCATAAGGGCGAAGATATTGTTTCCCACGAAAATACGGCTTTAGCGCCCGCCCATTTACCCACCAGGGCAGCCATAAAATCGGCATAAAACAGGGTCGACATGATTACATCGATCTTTTCCCGGCGGATCAATTCTCTTAACCGCCATATCAGGGAAATGTCAAACTGGTTGCGGCGTTTCAGGGTAACGTAACGCAACCCAAGCCGTTCCAACTGCTCCGGGAAATAATCACCCATGCCAAAATTACATACCAGGGTATTGAACCGGCTTGAATCCATCCGGTGAACCAGTTCCCATAATTTTTTTTCCGCTCCCGCCCAGCCCAGACCTTCTGTCAATTGTAAAACATTAATTTTGCGATTTTTCATTACGACCTGTCGTTATCAGTCATCCGTAGAGTTTTTTAAAGTATACTCGCTATCATTCTGTGCTGCGTAAAGGATTAACTTGCACCCTTTGAAATTCCATTCATTAAGCCTGTTTCTTTGGCTATCGAGTAATTCTTGCAGTTCCAGCATGTCTTGTGAAGGCCACTGGTGACCAAAAGCCACCCACAATCTGCCCGGTACTGCGGCAATGCGGGCAAAAAGAGGTTCATTAAATTCGGGATGCAGGTTGTGTTCTTCACCCCAAATAATATGTAGCCGCTCAGCATTGGACCGGATTGGATAATCGTCCTGGTAACCGGGTTGATGCCCGGTAAAATAAAAATAAAAAGGCAAAATTGCGCCCCAATGTAAATAAACAGTATCCTGATCCTGAGCATTATCTTTGAGCGCAGACATCATTAGATCAACCCGGCGCCCGCCGGAGTATTTGCCTTTACCCACCTTATCAAAATTAATATAAATGCTGGTCAGAAGCAACGCTGCAGTGATGCCGAGCGTGATATACGATACAAGACGATTTTTTTTGACGATAAAATCATAACCAAGTTTGCCGCCCAAAACGGTCATGATCATCCAGGCCGGCAATAAAAACAGCGATAACCGTCCTGCTGCAAAAGGATACTTGCCGGCCAGCGAAGCCAGCAGTAAAAACACCAGCGGCAGGATCAGCAGCAGAATGTTGGTAAAGCGGCGTTTTTTGATCTCGGAGAAAAGCCATACCAGGATCAACAGGTTAGCCACAGCGCCGACGAGCAGCGAATCGAAAAAGAAATAGGCCGGCAGCAATAATACATGTTTCACGGTATGCGCCAGGTAAAGCAAAACATAGGATAGATCCGTCACTTTTTCCCAATGAAATATCTGCACCAGCCATTCGCGAATGAAAACCGGATTTTCAACTGCATTGGCAATACTAACCAGGTATAAGCCCAAAAATGACAGGGCAAAGACAAAACCGGAAATGAAAAATCGAACCCAAAAGCTGCGGTATTTATTTTTAACAATCCAAACCTGGCGGATCAGCAATGTTATGTAAACGGCGGCAATTACATATATCGAAGCAAAGGCCAGCCAGATACTCAGCGCCGCGACACCGGTTAAAAGTAGCCAGTTAGTAATACTGTCTTTGTCAATCAGTCGTTTTCCACAATACAATAATAATGCGGCGCATAATACATCGGCGGAATAATGCTTTAATGATTTGGCATAAATCAACAGTTTGTCGGAGATCATTCCCATCAGCAAGGCGGCCGCCACAGCCAATCCGGTAGTCATAAAACGGCGAAACAACCAGATTGCCGCAACAATTGCTGACACGGCAAATAAAGCCGGGAAGAAGCGCAACGCCAGGGCATTAACGCCCAAGACCAAAACGGCAGCCCGGCAAAGTAAACCAAATAATGGCGGAAACTGGATCGGCCAGTTATCGTAATACTCGCGTACCGCTTTGGCCGGCCAGGGATGGTTTGTTAAACTCCAGTCGCTGCTGATAAGCGCCCGTGCCGGATGCAGTTCATCGCTGCCGAGCACCAGGCTACCGATCCCATAAAAATGCAGATAAACCAGCGCTGCACCGGCGGCAATCAATAATATTATTTTTAACGTTCTGTTCATCATTTCTTGTCCATACATTTATCAATCGGATTGTCTACATACACAACCGGGATCGTTCCGAAAAAGCGGCGCCTCAGCCCCGCCCATGCTTGTGTAATGCCGCAAGGCACTGTTCTTCCAGTTGCGCCGCTTTATGATTCCAGGTATGGTTCGCCATTATCACCTGCCGGGCGCGCTCTCCTATTCTTTTACGGTATGCCGGTTCAGATAATAGACTCCTGACCTTCGCTACAAGGTCACCGGGGCTATTCGGATCAAAGAAAAGGCCGCTCTCCCCTGCGGTGATAAGTTCGGCTATCTGACCAATCCGGGTTGTAACAATAGCCTTGCCCTGCACCATGTATTCAAATATTTTTACCGGCGAATAATAAAACAACCCTGAAGTGGCATAAGGCGCCAGGGCAATATCAAACAGGTTGACATAAAGAGGGGTTTTGCTGTGTTCAATATAGCCGGTAAAGATCACGCGTTTTTTCCACTCACACCCGCTGCATTGCCTGATAAAATCATCAGTCATTGGGCCGCCACCGCCGACTATCAAAAAATATAAATCGGGGTCGTCGGTCAATAGACGGTTAACCAGTTCGAACAACAAGCCCGTATTGTGCCAATAATGCAGCGAGCCCATAAAACCACATACAACGGCGCTTTTGTTTATGCCAAGCTGTTCCTTTAAAACATGGGGATCAGGTAACTGCTGCACGGGGTCGGCGCCATTGGTAATGACAGTTATTTTATCAGCCGCAATCGGATATAGATCAAGGTAATAATCTTTAGCAACTTTCGATTGCACAAACACGCTATCGGCCAGCCGGAAACAAAATCTTTCTACAAATAATAACCAGCTTTTCCAGATATTACCGTCTTTATTACTGTAATGCAGCCATTCCCAAGAATTGGCGCCATCGGCTTCAATGAGCAGCGGTAGCCCAAGTATTCTCGCCAATAGCGACGCTGAATAACGGAAAGCATCGATACGGACAATGACCAGGTCGGCGCGGCAGGATTTTAGAAAACGGTATTCACGGATCAATTCAAAGATATTTTTTACAATTTCTTTGAGTGTAAAAAATAAACGACGCAAGAGCGGATGTTGTAAAAAATTCCGGTTTTTACCGGAACCGGCAATACCGGTTTTGTTGGGCTTGTCCGCATAGCGCCAGTAAAAACAGATTTTATAACCCAGTAATTCCAGGTGTGACAGCAGTTGTTCGGCTTTGATGGTAGAACCGATCGACATACCGTACAAATCCTGCATATAATTAAAATAAGCGATCTTGACTGTTTTATTCATGTTGATTAACCGGCTTTTCTCTCACTCCGTTAACCCCGGTTGTTTGTGCAAGCGCCAAATTTCAAAATGGTCATCGGTATAAACAATTTCTCTTGTTAATTCACCTACCAGACCGCTTATTGTCTGCCAATGCGGGACCTGTTTTTTATCAAATATGAGCATATTCACATGATACTTTTGAATAACCGACAACCGTTCTTCAACCATGGTGCTGTCGCTGAAAAACCGGTTTACGGCATCGCGCCGTTCAAACTGATCATCAATGAACGCCAGCGCATTATTGGAAGCGACCACCTTGCCACCCATTGCCGGAATAAACCAGCTTGTATATATATCCGATAGAATAACATCATCCGGGTGAATATAACGGGTGAATATCGTATATTGAGACCAGATATTGGGTTGTCCCGGAATAGCGTTACGCAAACCGACCTTGAGAGTATCGCGGAAGGATAAAACAACCAGGGCGATTATGACCACACTAATAAATATATAACGGTTGCCTGTGCGTGAAATCTTGGAAAAATTAACCAGTTCTTCCAGTCTGGCGGCCCGCTCTGCAATAACTAGATGCAGAACAAGAATGATAAATGACAATGTTCGGCCATAAGCGGTACGGTCGGACACATAACCGTATATGTAAATGACCAGTAAACCTATACATAAAAGAAACAAGGGGTCCAATCGGTTTTTTTTCCAGCGCCAAACAAGCAACGGCGTCCCTAAAATCAGCACCGGCCAGGCCCGTGCAAAAAGATGTAAATACATATTTCCTATGCCGTGTTGATAGGCCGCAGTGCCATGAAGAATAAATTTTAAAAAAGGATAATATGGCCATAGCAACGTCATACTACCGCCAATTAAGCAGACCAGGGCCATAACAATATAATCCCGGCGGCTTTTACCGGGCAGTCCTATAAAAAAAGCGCCGAGTCCCAAACTTAGAAAAATAAAAGTATAGGGATGAGACAACAAAACTATCGGTATGATCAATAAAATCGCCAGGTACCAGGCAGGCTTTTGCCGGCGAATAGCAACAATAAGCGCAGAAAAAGCCAGTAAAGTGAGGGCTGTGCAAAATGTTGATGGATAAGGCAGCACATAATTCAAAACCCGCAGATGAAAGAAACTGCTAAAGCTCCAAGGAATACTGCCCCACAATAAAAGGATAAAAAGCAAAACATAAAAATCAGTATGAGTTACAGGAATGAAAAGCTTTATATAAAGTCGCAAAGTGAAAAGTAACAAAGTCAGGTTGAGCATGCCAAAAATTGCCAGGGCTGTTACAGGGCCCAAATGCAAGAGGCGGGCAAATAAAGCTACGGTCAGTAAATATGGCGAAAAAAATGCATGCGGCACATCCAGCGCTAAAATCGGATGGCTGGGGGAAACAGGATTTTCGGTCAGTTCCCGGACTATGGCGGCATGTTCCCAGAAATCTCCCACCCACAAGCCGTTCAATGTACAGGAACCCATTAATAATAAAGTACATACAGCAAGAATAACATAGCGTTTGTCTAAAACCCAATCAGGAAATGATTTTGTAAATTTCAATTCTGGTTCCTTTATATAATCGGATACAAAATCCTGTCGTATAATTTCATCCGTTAAATGGGTATAATATTTAGAGATATAAATGTACTCTTTTTTTTTTCAAGATGCAAAAAAAAACAAGTTAAAAACAAAAAAACCCCGTAATAATACTATTACGGGGTTTTATAAAGATAAAAGGAAAAGATCAATACACTCTGACGTTGGTAGGCGCAGCCGGGGGTACAGTATCTGGTGAAAATTCATCGCCGCCCATATAGCGGAAGCGCATAGCATCGGCAATAACATAACCATCGGCGTTATTGGTAATTTTGATAAATCCCTCTTTACCGGCCGGCAAATTAATAAAACCTAACCTATTCCATTGGCCGATGTTTTCCTGTTGATTATAGGAGCCGCGTATACGAACATCGGTTCCAACGCCAATTTCAAAAGGTACATTGGTTGCTTCGGCATAATTGGAAGCCCTGTCGCCATGCCAGCCATGCCATTCGCTGACTTCGTACCAGCCGGGCAGGCCGATAGTGGGCTTGTAAAGTGCACTATTTTCACCGGAACCGGCCGTGCTGTAATGATAACCCCAACTATCATCATAATAATAATCACCAGCCTGAAAAGCGCGCGTAGAACCGGTTTGACTCCAGTAAGGATTATTGTCGCGGAAATCGGCAAAACCCGCCGAGACCGCCTTGGTCCATGAGCCGGACAATTGTACCGGATCGGAGCCTGGCGAAGTAGCATTCATAAAAAAGTTATCGACAATGATATCGGACACAACCGTGGTGGGCTGTTTAAATAACAGAATACCGTCGCCTCGCTGGTTTTTGGGAGCATAGATAATTCCCGGCATGTCGACCGATGTAAATAGCTCGCCGTTATTCCATACCGGGTCTTGTCCGCCTTTTAACCGGTAGTAAGGACCACCGGTCAACATATCGGCAGTTAAGGTTTGATTGGCGCCGGTTGCATTGCAAACCACAACGCCGTTATCAAAATATCGCACCAGCAAGCCATTAGCCAGGGCCGTTGATGGACCAGTGGGGTAGCCCATTTCGGTATCAAATTCATCATACCAGAAGAACAGGTAATAGGTATCGCCGGCAGTACGGCAATAATACATGTCATATTGCATAGCCAGGGTTAAACCGAAACGCACTTCACTAAAGCGATTTTTACCGTCATCAAACTTTGCTTCGGGAAAATAATCAAACAAGTGTAAAATTGTCGGTTTCTTTCCCTGGTTGAGCCACTTTTTAGCATCAGAAATAACACCGGGCACCGAGGTAAAACGTTGAAAGCCTTCGAACTGGTGACCGTTCAAATATTGATAATAGGCATCAATTACACCGCCGGCGTTAACAGCATACAAATTAGGCAAATCCGGGGTCAGTTCCGCCATGAGTTGTTCTTCACGCTGGACAAATTTCTCAAGCCCATAACGCCATTGCCGGGCGATCCAGTCGCTGGAATGTTCTTCCGTATCGGTTATGCCATTCATATCAAAATCATGCTTATAAGTACCGATATACAAAATATACGCAAACCAGTCATGGAACATGCCGTCGAACCAACCGGCGGACCAGTTCACTTCGCGCAGGAAATTTTTTTCCGCAATATAATCCCAGGAATATTTACCGTCAACTGTTACCGCATATTCACTGAAATTCGGATAGATGCCGGGGCCCGATACCCGAATAACACTATAAACTATAGCGCCGGAATCGTGATGGGTACTTACCACAAGCCGGTCGACATCATTGGTTTGTACGGTAAGCACATTGGTGGTAAAGTTAACGCTATTTACTTTGATCAGATCGTCATCGATACGAATATAACAGAGATTGGCGTTACTTTGCCCTGCATAGATATTGGTAGCATTATCAACGGTAATTGTGGCCTGGTTAGCTTCAATGGCATTCATAAGACGCCCGCGATAACTGCGATACAGAAAATGGTTGACAGGATCACGGTCATTAACGCTATTGATACCCGATGCCAGCAGAATCTGGTTCGGATTCAGTCGCCGTAATTCAGGCGCTAACACATCGGCGCCTATATCGGTCATGCCATAGATGATCGCCAGATCGTAATCGGCCAGTAAACGTTCCCGAACTCCGTTGGATTTGGACGCAACGGGGCTCGACATATTAAAAATACCCAATCGTGGAAACGGAGGATTTAATCTGTCAAAAGTCTGAGACCATACAATATCCGCTATAAGCATTGGTATTAACAACAGTAAAAATAATATTTTTTTCATAACCAATACTCCTTATTTAATACAATATATTATTTAACAATTTTCCAAAAAGTATGCAAGCTAGCGGCCGGATGAATTCTGACTAACGGCCCGGCAATCACACGGAAAAATCTGCTTATTATCGCAGCAGCCAGGCGCGGGCAATTCGGATGCCATATCCAGGGAAATAAACCGACCACTACTTCCCGGTCATAACCGATCATGCTGAACTCTTTAAACCCGGCAGTGCGGAAAATATTCCTGATCTTCCGGGGTGTAATATAATGTTCCAGCGCCTCCGGTTTCCAATAATCGAATGGCGCCCAGCTATTCCTGGCGTAACTGCCGGATTCTTCCAGTGTTCTTTTCACTATACCGGCAACATTGGCATAAGTCGGTATGGATAAAAACATATATCCACCAGGTCGTAACACCCGGAAAAATTCCCGGGCTGCTTTTACCTGATCCGGATAATGTTCAAAGCTGTCTAGGCACAACAAAAAATCTACCGATTGAGCCTGCAATGGATTGCACTGCGCATCAGCCTGGATAAAAGTATGTTGCCGGTCTCCTAATGCCGGTAAAGTTTCGTGCCTGACCAGATCAAGACCAATGTAAAAATTATCACTTACAAAGTACCTGGCCAGCAAGCCAGTACCGCAGCCGACATCGGCAACCGTTTTTTTGTCCGTTTTAATACCCAATCGGTTAAAAACTGTTGCCATCAGTTCCCGGTTAAATTTTCCGGTTTGGTCGATGAATGGTGAGGTTACCAGGGCTTTTTCTGTCTGGTAGAATTTTTGAATAGTGTTAATTTCTTTTTCCACTCAACTCCTTACTGCTTATCTGATAAATTCAAAAATCCTGCGCGACAGCGCCAGGAAATCAACACACTTTAACATTTGTAAACAAAGAACATAAGTCATGCCGCCGCACCCCACTATCAGTACATTATTTACCTGGGCGTATTGCATCACCACAATGACAATGCTTAAAATGGTGGTAGCCAGCACGAGCCGTAAAACATAATAGATCAATGCTTTCCATTCCGGAGTGGCCTGAAAAATGTTCCTGGCCGCCCAAATGGTTATCAGGAGCAGAATACTCCATTCAGTTACTATTGTTGCAATTGCTGCGCCACGGTATGATACTATTGGAATTAAAATGACATTCAAGGTCAGGTTAAACAGCAATCCAACGATTTGGAAATACAAGATTTTTTTTTGCTTGTTAATTGCTGCGTACAGGGAGACAAAAAAAGAATTTAACATTTGCGCAAAAGCGGCAAAAACCAGAATACGCAGAGATATGATCGAGCCTTCAAATTTTGAACCCAGAAAAGTCAATACAATCCAGCGAGCCATGAGTAAAATAACAGGGATCATGGGGATGGAAAATATAAATAAATACTGGCAGCCCTTGAGGAACAATTCTGTAAGCTTTTTATAATTGTTGAAACAAACCGACAACTGTGGCAGAAATGCGGCGGAAAGCACCTGCGGGATGAGGGTAGTGAGGTTTAAAAACTTGTAACTACCGGAATACCAGCCCACATCTTTGAAATTGGTCATTACCGAAAGCATAAGAATGGCAAGATAATTATAACAAACCGCCAACAAAACGGATAATCCAAAAGGAATAGAAGCATACAGCAATGGAACTGCCCGTTTAAATTTAAAGGAATAACGAATGCGGATGAACTTCTTTTCGAGCAGGATAAATGATAATAATAACTTGATTATGCTGGCTATTAAAAACGAAGAAATAAAGATACGGATATCATAGCCCATTACCAAAAAAATAATGCCGATAAAAACAGAAAATAGTTTATCGACAGCAACCCCCAGAGTTTCATATTGAATCTTTTCAAAAGCGCGAAATACTGAAAAAGCGTTCTGGGCATAAGAACTGATGATCGACGAAAGTGAAAAAATGATAATCGAATGAAAAGCTACTTTTTCTATGCCGCCGATTTGTAAATAAACAAGTAAAAGCGCCAGGGTAACAATAACCAGCGCCGATTTGATTCCCAAAAAGCAGGCGAACAACGGTTCGGCAAGGATCTTGCGCCGGGAACTCTCCCTGGTTAACAAGGTAGACATGCCCAGATCGGTGAATAGCGAAACAAAAAAACCGATAGCGGTAGCCAGCGAGTAAATACCGAAACCTTCTTCACCAAGGTACCGGGAGGCAAACGGGATTAATGCAAAAGCCAGCAGTGTGTAGATAAATTGCCCCAGCCCGGCAAAACCAATGTTTTTATGTAATTGAGCCATAGATCAGATTATTTTACCTAGAGTCAGGAGTGGATTGTTGACAGGAATGCCATAACAAGGTCAGCATTTACGTGATTGTAATTCAATTATGTGCTTTTCGAGATCGGCGATTTGCTTTTCCAGTTGCATATTGCGTATGGCAATTTGCTGCACCAGCGAGCGTAAATCCTGGGTAAGCCGGGTTAATTTCAGGGTAAAATAGAGCAGCAGCGATATAATAAACAATAACCCGATCATGGTCAGGGCGGAAGCCGGGTATTGAGCGCCTAAAAAATGGGTAATGGACATTAGAACGGTATTATTAATAACTACCAATACCATGCCGACCGATACGGTCAACCAAATCAGGCCCAAACTTTCGCTGATCTTTCTGTTTTTAAGCAGATTGAATAAGAAAACAATAAACACAATACCCAATAGAACAATGATCAACTTGCCCTGTAATGAAATACCGGCGTTTGCCGTCGTTCCCATAAGAATATCTCCCGAATATAATTAATGTTGTAACCGGATATTCGACATTTTTAAAACCTTTTGCTGATCGGATAAAGCTGTATCAACCGGATTTCCGTTGGTTTGCTCACGCGGTACACCATTACCATTTACTTTCCGCCCATAGCGGATTTTTCTGGTTATGTCCCCTATTGCCATTTTTTTCGATACCAGATCGTTCATAATCAATAAACCTACAATCATACCCAACAGCCGGTAATGTTGCATTAATACTGCAACTATGCGATAATCAGGTGCAATCATATGATAAACCAATAGCGCTGTGTAACTGGTCAGTGTTGCGGAGCCGACATTATAAATCAGTTTATCCCTGGATCGCAAAAGCGTAAACCCGCTGACAAGTATAATTATATTGGCGATTACAAATAAAGCAAAAGCAATCAATCCCTGTTCAGCGGCAATTAATAAATAAGCATTGTGAACAATTCGTAAACCCTGCGTTTGTTTATCGGCAAAATGCCGGTAGTTATTGAGGCCAACGCCAAAAGACTTGTTCTCATTAATAATTCGATAGGCATCTTTGGCAAGAGATGCCCGGCTGTGTTTAGCTTCACCTGCCAGTGACTCTGATGCACCGGACATCCGCGCGCTGATATTGTTGCCATATTTAACCCCCATAAAAATAATAAAAAGGATACTCAGCGTCACAAAAATAATTTTTTGCTGCCGCTTTATTTTTCTGGTATTTAAATCAAACATTGCAAAAATGGCCATAGCACCGATAAAAGCCAGCCAGGCGCCGCGTGTATAAGTAGCATACAATGCACCCAGGGAAAGACCCGTGATAATGATCCAGAGTAATTTTGGTTTTAAATTTGTAAAAAATGCAATACGAATAGCTAATGGGACAAGAGTGATCAGGTAAGCTCCAAAAGCATTGGCTACTTGCATAGTCCCGGATACTCTGTATCCCGACGCAATTTTAAAATAAGGTATACGGATTGGGCCGACTTGCCATTGCCAAAAACCGATAAAACTCTGAAAGCCGAGACCGGTCAGCAAGCCGATCACCAAACTGGGCAGGAATTGTCGGTCGTGCAGCCGGGAAGCAATGATCAAAAAGATCAACATGGCGCGGGTTAAATGTACAAACTGAAAGCGAAATTCGGCATAATCATAACAGACAAACTCTCCGGTTAGGGCCAAAAGGTAAAAAACCACTAGTAATAATTTAACAAAAAAACCCAAAAACCAATATTGTGATTGCCTGCTTTTATCGGCAGTTAAAAACAGCAGCAAATACAAGGGAATATCCACTGGCATAAAAATATCGGAACCCAGAATATCGCCATTGCGCAAATGCCCAACGATTACGGAAACACCCTGGTTGATCGATAATAAGAAACCCAGAGAAATATAAAGGACCTGAATAAAAATAGCCATAATGATACTATACTGTCATGAGTTGAGACAAATAAATAATGAGCAAAATTAGTACTTCAATAAAAACAATATTTTACAAATTCTTACTAATTTTTATCAAGTTAACACAAAATATCGGGCAATATCTGTACCATGCCGCATTATTATTAAATTGAACAGATAATAATTTTGTTTTTAGTATTTTTTTATTAGATTGTATAAAATCCACTAGCGGTAAATAGTAATATCCGGTAGTCACTAATAATGAAAATACAAAAAATTTCAGAAATACAATTTAAACAAATTCTGGCATTTAATAAACAGATTTTTCCGCAGCGTAGCGACGCCGCCGCACATTTCCGGTTTCTTTTTGTAGATAATCCTTTGGTTGCAGATAAATCGAAACCTTGTGGTCTGGTTGCCATCAATGAAAACAATGAAATATTCGGCCAGTTTCTGCTGTCGCCGGCGGAATATAATTATCGGCAGGAGATAAAGCTCTGTTATTTTGGCTGTGATTATTATGTTGCCCAAGCATACCGCACCGGCGGCACCGGGGCATTGCTGGCGATGCAGGCGATCAATGGATACAAGCCCTATTTCACAATCGGGCCTTCACCGGAAGCGCTGCAAATCAGCCTGGCATTAAAAACCCGCTGCATTGGTAATTTGCACAAATATATCCGTTTTAAAAATGTATTAATCCCATTCAAAGCCGTACAGCATTTACATAAACCTGTTTCTGTCGCATTTCAACACAAGCCGGTGTTATTTCCCGATAGTGTTCAAAGTAAAGGAGTAGTATTTAAAAAACTGGCCGGAGCGGATGACTGGCGCGAAGTAAGGCCGTCCGATAATCATCTTGAATTTTCCCGTTCCCGGCAATTTATGGAATGGCGGTTTTTTAGTCAACCGGACAAGTATAGCGTTTACCAGACCGACCAATTCAACAGTTACCTGGTATGTCGGGTAATGGACTGGCATGGGTTGCGGCTTTTGGCCCTGGTCGATTACCGTACCAGCCTTACCGATAGCCGGCAATTTACAGCGCTGCTCGATAGTGCATTTAGAATCGCAACCGGCGCCGGATTGGATGGAATGCTGACCATGAGTTCCCTGGCGTTTTTTGACACCAGGCTGCAAAAGAAAGGATTTATCAAAATCGGCAGACCGCAGGCAATTTTAACCAATGCGGCGCTCGACCTGCCTTTGGAAAAAATGACAAAGCGTAATTTACTGATAACCACAATGGCAGATTGTGATATGGATTTAAATATGTAACAAGGCAAAATATGCTGGAAGAAAATAAACTAAAGAGATTTTTCAGAAATGTGCTGGCAGCGATGCTGGCGCTATTTTTAATTATGCTGGGTTATACACAACGGGCAAAAAAACAGTACCTGCAAAACGGCTGTGTCCTGTCGATATTTTTTCACAATCCACCGCGTCGTCTCTTTCTGTCCTGCATCAAGTGGTTGAAAAAAAACGGCTTTTATTTTATTTCAACCCAGCAGTTGATCGATTTTTTATACCTGCGTACACCTCTGTTGCCGGGCGCAGTTTGGATCACTTTTGATGACGGCTGGAAAAACAACCTGACCCAGGTCATGCCGACCATCAAACAATATCAAATTCCGATAACTTTTTTCATTCCCACAGGTGAAATAGAAAACGGCGCCTTTTGGTTCTGCGAAGCCATTAAACATAAAAATTTATTACCTGAAGAATTGCAAATCAATCCTTTTGAAAAACTGTTACAACTCACCAACCACGAACGGCAGCGAATTATCAACGAATTATACCGCAACGATGATTATACCTCACCGGAAAACGGCGAGCCGTTTACCCTTGCCGATATAAATGAGCTTGCGGCTCTTCCCTATATCGGTTTTGGTAGCCATACTGTTAATCATGTTGTTACAACTAATTGCGCCAGAGAAGAACTGGATTTTGAAATTCAAAAATCACGGCTGGTCCTGGAACAATGGCTGGGAGTGGAGATCACCGCGTTCGCCTATCCAAACGGAAATTATGACGGCCGTGAAAAAGCGATTTTACAAAAATATGGCTATAAAATAGCGGCAACCATCGAAGAACACCCGGTAACGTATGCAACCGATCCTTTTCTGGTGCCGAGGAATTGTGTGCTGGATGACGGTTCCTTTGCGGAAAATCTATGTCATTTGCTCGGTGTGTGGACCCCTTTTATTATCAAATTGAAACGACTGACCAGTTGGGCGCTTAATCTTCCACAATCTCAACAAGCCCGTACTCCTTACTGAACAACCAGGCAATCGGTTTACCGGCATACGCCACCGCCGGCACCGGGCGGGCTATACAGTGAAATCCTTTAGACCGGCTATACTTTATAGCATTTTCCAGATCGGGCACACGGTAACACAAATGCAGTAATTTCTGCCCTTTTGCCAGGCTGACGGCAACCGGACTATCCTCCCCCATCGGCTCTATCAGTTCAACCCGAACGCCATGCATATCGACAAATGCGACATGCACCTTTTGTACCGGATCGCTGTGGATTTCGGTTTTATCACCGCTGATCTCGTGAATGGATTTCACCACCAGGCCGATATGTTCAAATACGGCGTCTTTGCCAAGCAAGTCGAGTTTAATCATGTGCATCTCCCGGTAGTAATTTCAAATTGATATGCGCGGGAACTGGATATCCCATGCCAGTATCCCAGCAATATACATTATCTTCCCGGTAAGTCATGCCGCTGTTTTGCAGGAAACTGAGACAAGGTTTGTTCTTGGCAGTGGGTAAATACCGGGCGCACACCTGCTGCAAACCAAGAGAACGCGCATAGTCGATTGCGGTATAAATCATGGTCTCTTCCACTTTACGACCCATTACCCGGCAGCTGAGAATAAAGTCCACAATCTGCCCCTGGTTAGCGGTAACGGTCATGCTTACAATGCCGGTAAGCCCGGAATCGCCGAATTTGTCGCTCACCCGGCACGTCCATAACCGGTTACCCGGCTGCGCCACCCAGGCCGCCAGTTCCGGTTCGGTTAATCGCCGGGTGGAGAGGTTCATCTGGTTGGTTTTGTTCAACAACTGGGCGGTGCGAGCCAGATCAACTTCAGTGAGCGGTTGTATCGTCACCTGCATTTCCAGAGTATGCAGCCAGTCATCGAGGGATTCCATTTTTTCCAGCAGCGTTTTACGTTTTCGCTCGGAAACATACATTTCAGTTCTGCCTAAATCCTCACTACTGGTGGCAAGGGTATCAAAGCAATTCAAACTTAACAGGGCGCTTTTATACAACATGGGATCGGCCGGCCACTCCGGCACCAGCGCCTCCGGTAGCGCTTCACGCACCCGCGCCCGCTCTACCGGGTTATCGTCGATGAAAACAACAGACTGCAAACCCAGGTTCAAATCACGCACCAGGTCGACAATATTCTGCGCCTTGTCCTGCCAGTTAATGCGCCAGCCGGCAAAATTATCGGTTTTTAACACCATTTCCGGGTGTTTTTCAATAGCTTCAAGGGCAATACTTTCCTCATTTTTACTGACCAGGCCCAACACTATACCCCGACGGCTCAATGCCTGCAATGTTTTCTGAAAATCGACATAGGCCTCGCCCACAGGATCGTGCCCGCCGAGGCGGATTTTTTCCCAACCCAGGTCGCCGACAATGCCACCCCACAGCGTATCGTCAAGGTCAAGCAGGATCAATTTACGGGCTTGTCCGCTTACTGCCCGTAACCCGGCTTTAATATCACGCGCCGCCAGGGCAAACACCGGGTTGGCAAAGGCAATCTTGCCCATATAGTCCAGCTTGGAATTGAATGCGGAAGGGCCTGTCATTTCCAGCCATTTTTGTACAGGCAATACAATAAATTCAGCCCGGTCTTGTAAATTATCTGCCAGGCGCAGATTCATTTGCATTAATAGATTGGAAATTCCCACACCGGTTTTTAAATCCATTACCCCCAGTCCGCGATGCCAGGTGGGGTACACCCATTGCATAATAAATACTGTCTTAACCCTGCCGCGCAGGTTGAGCAGCAGCACTGAAAACTCATCTACCTCGGCAAGAATTTTTTCCACTTGCGGCGGCATATAGTTCAGGGCTTGTTGAAAAGCCGGAAAAATGCTTTCGGGACGCGCCCAAATAACGGCAAAATCCGGATTTTCGCGCCACAGTGCATCGCCGGCATTCATTAAAGCCGGAACTACCTGGCCGAACGGGGCGGATTTTACCTGCGTTTCCGGCAAGTCAGCGTTATTATTCAAGTAACCGGCAAGATTTTGAATATTAAAATCGGCAAGCAATACACCCCTGATCTTGTCCGGCGACATGTATTACTCCTTTACCAGCGCAGTAATGTGGGCAGCCAAAGATTCTACAGTGCGTAACGGGTTATCCTGCGTGAAATCGAGCATCCGATCGGCCAGAGTGATTTCAACTCCCGCCTGTTCCTGTACCTTTTGTTCAAGGCCGACAATAAAATTGATTACCCCCAGCGAATCCAGCTTGCTTCCCTGCCCAATTATAACGGTACTTGGCAATTTTTCCAGCCGTTGTTTATGATCTAATTGTTCATTCAATTCATCAATTACTGCATATATCCATTGTATAGCTTGTTCCCGGTTCATTTATTTTTTTCCTGTATCGGTTACTATTTTGCTGTTCTCCAGATGGTATAATTTAACAATTCCATAAACGATAAAAATAATGGATAGTTCCGCGATCACTTTGACAATTCGCACGGCAATACTAATTACTACCGCAATGCCATCCGGCACGATATACTTTAATCCTAACAATAAAATGCCTTCCAATACTCCCAATCCCGATGGCGCAAAAACCGCCAGCAAACCGATAATATTGCCAAGTGCAAAAATGCCGGTCAAATAAGGATAATAATGGAACGGTATTTGAATAAATGCTATAATAGTATAATAAAAACTCAGGCCCAGCAATCCCCAAATCACTATGCGTAGAATAAAAATGGACAACAGGGTCATAAAATTCAAATTATAATCCAGTTTTTGGGTTTCGCCCTTGAGTTTCATCAACAGGGAAAGCTGGTAACGGATAAAACGGGGATGCACGGCGAGCAAACAAATAACCATCAGAATCCAGGAAAAAACCCGATAATTTTGTAAAAAAGGATAATCGAAAACAATCGTTGAAAACAAATAAATAAACAAGGTGGTTATAGCCGAGATCAGCGTTTCCAGGTAAAAAGCAAACAGGGCGATCCGCCCGGAGATATTGTGCTGCTTGTGCAGAACCACGCGGCTGGCGACCAGCCCGACCTTTCCGGGGAAAAAACGCCCCAGGTAAGAATAAAACCAGATGCGGATATTCGGCCCCAATTTCGCCCGCGAATCCAAACCGGCGATGATCTGATGATAGACAAAAGCATTCAGCAGCATAGCCGCCCAGATCAGCAAACCGGGTATTAAAAGTTTCGAGACCTGGAAATGGAACTCTTGTTCCTGTAAATCGGCAATGTTATTTTTAAAATAAGCAAAAATATAATAAAAAATCAAAGCCAGAAAGGGAATGGTAATCCATTTTGAACCAAAATTGATCTTTTGCAGATTTTTTAAAATTTTATCCAAACGTTCTGCCAAGTTTTCCTCTCCCCTGCTCAACGTAATTCTTTATTAGCTTCCATGTCGAACCACATGGCAAACAGAGTGAATTGCGTGGAACTCATGAACGAAAACAAGGCGGCCATAGCATTTATTTTGGGAATATCCAGTCCCAGGAGGAACCAGAAATAGAAAATCCTTAGGAATAACAGGAAGGATAACAATCCAAAAAAGAAGCCGCAGGCATAGAAAAATACCAGAGGATGAAAATCGCGAATGATATACTTTTCTTTCATGCGTTTCAGGAACATTTTAAATAAAATCCAGCTAATGGTAAAAAGGACTTTGCGAATTTTTATACCGGATTTTTCACCGATATTATAAACAGGCTGGATCTGCACATCCTTAACCCGGAAATTATTAATATTCAAGCGCACCAGCAGATCGTTGGGCTGGCCGTAGCCTTTGTACATGGCATCCCAGTCGATAACCCTGAGTGCCTTGGCATTTATGGCCGTGTAACCGGACTGGGAATCGGCAATGTTCCAATACCCGGAGGCGATTTTGGTAAGTAACGACAAGACTGAATTGCCGAAATACCTGATCTTGGGGATTTTTTTATACGCTTCGCCGGTGAACAGGCGGTTACCTTTGGAATAATCCGCTTTATCCTCAACTACCGGATCAAGGATTGCCGGCAAATCCGCCGGAGCCATTTGCCCGTCACCGGCCATTACTACGGCAACATCTACATTATTGTCCCGCGCCCATTTATAACCGCTGGCAATGGCTGCGCCTACCCCCTGATTTACCTCATGGCGTAACAATAATACATCCGGGCGGCGCTGCATATAGTCCGTTACAACCTGTACGGTTTTATCTTTGCTGCAATCATCAATTATGACAATTTTATCCACAAAATCCGGCATGGTATCAATGACCATGCCGATTTGGGTCTCTTCGTTGTATGCCGGTACAATGGCGCAAATGGTTTTGTTTTTATACATTTATCATCCTGTTATGTTGTGATTATTCGCATCTTTATTGCCAAACCGGGCAATAATATAACACAAACCCTGCATCGCCAGCAGGATCAGCAAGCCATCTATGGGTATCCGATACCTGGTTTGACTGAAATATAATGAATATCCTCCTGCCAAGGCAATAACCGGGATTAAAAATAATAGCAGCATTTTCATTTTTTTGCGCAAAGCCCAAATTCCAACCGGGAACAACAATAATACCGGTGTAAAAGACAAGATAGAGACCAGTTGCATGATCCGGCCCGGTTGGGTCTCCTCGGAAATGACCCGCGTTATTTTCGGATTCCAGAAATTAATAAATTCCGGTATAAAATGCTTGAAAATAAATTCATACGGGTAATGGCTCAGCAGGTAAAGTAAATTGACCTTGTTTTCATCGGTAAAGGTTTTCTTGACCGGTACGCTGTCAAACGGTTTGCCGTCTCTGTACCACCACAGATCCGGTTCGCCCCAGGGATGCAGCCAAATCATATACCCATTTGCGTCTAATGTGGGTTGATCGAGGAACACCAGCAATGCAGCGCGGCGGAGTTGTAAAGGCGATACCGGCTGCGGATAGTGGATTTCGAAATAATTAGCATTCACCGGCATCTTGAACACCAGGGAATAATTCCAGTATTTGGTAGCGCCGCCCGACCTGATAGCAGCGCCGTTATACTGCACACTATCGGCGCCCGACACAATTTCCAGGGTATCGAGGGAATTCCAGGTTTTCAAATTTACAAATTCCCCCTGCATACTCACCCGCTGCCTGGCTACAACCTGATGCACATAATTGCTGTCCGGTCCGGCAAAAACAATCCCGAAATAACTGTTACTATCCGGTAAGGTTATATTCTCATAGGGATGCAGGGTGAAAAAATAATTATCGTCCAGGTAACAATCAAAAATACTTTGCTTTTGTTCAACATGATAATATACTGAAAACTTGGTCACCGCTACCGAATCCTGCTCCAGGGCGCGGTTGCGGGCAATGTTCCAGAACGTTTCGCCATATATTTGCCCCTGCGGCAGACAGGCGCGGGCAAATTTGGCTTTATGAAAGACCAGGTAATTGCGCACCGTCCAGGGAGTAAAGACCAACAGCAAGGTAACTCCCAGCACTAAACACATGCCAATTCTTTTCCAAATGCCGGCATTGGTCATCAATAATATCCATAAACCAAACAATGGTATGGCAAACATATAAATAGGCTGGGCCAATACGCCGAGCCCCAGAAATACACCGGCAAAGACCATCCAGCCCCAGTGTGGATTTTTAAAAAAGCGTAAAAATCCCAATACCGATAACAGGATAAAAAAACTGAAAAGCTGGGTGATATATAATAAACCCGGCAGGTAGACAAAGAATGGGTAAAATCCGGCATAGACCAAAGTCAGACGCGCAGCCGTCGGTGTGACCAGGCTTTTGCTCATTTGATATAAAACCAGCAAGGCCAACAGGCTGACCAACACTTCAGCAATCCGCGCCGCCAGCAGAGAATGACCGGCCACAAAATAAACACCGGCCAGGAACAAGGGGTATAGTGGTTCCAGACAATAATTTTTATACAAGTTGCTGAAATACACACTGGGGCCAAATCCTTCGCCGGCGACAATATGCTGCGCCGCTTTATCGTAATGCACGGTATCGTAGAAATACCAGCGATCTTCCAGCGTCAGAATATAACCCAGGCGCACTGCCAGCACCAGGACAAAAACAATTATCAGAAATTTTCGTTCAGAACAATTTAAAAATCCAGTCAGCAGCTTTTTCATAAATAACGGTTACTTTATTTTATAGATCATGATAAATGGTTGAATATTTTCATCTTCCGGTCGAAAGTCGGCCAACAGGTCGGCATTATTTTCCAGCCAGCGGAATAAATTCTCGCGGTCGGCGGCGATCTCCGGGTAGCGTTTTTTGGTGTATTTCCAGGAAAAGAAATGCCTGGTAAAACCATCGGCGATATAGTAATAAACACTATCCTGACGCAGGGAGTTCACCAGAGAATCAGCCACATGCGTCACCTTGTCATTTAAATTGGTTTCAACAATCCGATAATCACCGGGTTTTAAACTGTCCGGATTAAATAACCCCGGCAAGTACGGCGGAAACGATTCGACAGCAACTTTTGAACCGGTCGGTAAATTTTGTTCCACCCAATGCAGCGCCAGGGTGCGCGGATCAGGATCGTTCAAGCGGTTCATATAGCGCAGAGAACCACCCGAACCGGCAATCACAAAGCCCAAAACAATACCGGCAATGGCGGCTGTTTGCGCCGGTTGTTTTTTAAATAGTTTTTCACAAAACCAGATAATGGCCAATGCCGCAGCCGCTGAAAAAAAAGGCATTAACGGCAATATATGGCGCATGGCTTTGTACGACATGTCTTCAAAAAAGAAATAGGTCGGAAGAGTGAACAATAAAATCGCAAGATCTTCTTTACGATGTCGGATCACCATCAATACCAGTCCAATAATTATAAACGCCATCAGTACATAACCAAGCGTTGCCGGGATTGAATTGGGATAAAAAACACCAAAACCCGGGGACTGATCACCGGTCCAGTACGATAAAAAACCGCCGCCGCTGCCGATTTTACCAACTTTTTCAAAACTCTGTACCCGCAAAAAGCCATTAATGGTTGTCCTGAAATTCAGTAAAAATAACGGACAAAAAAGCAGGAATGTCACTATAGCAGTCACTTTGGCAATGAGCAGATTTTTATTGACCACATGCCTGATGCCGGGACCGGATTTGATAATCATATAAAGATGCACAAAAGCAAACGGCAGGACGATCAGAAAAGCGCTGTATTTTGTCGCCACGGCGGCAGCTATAAAAAAACCAGCCAGAAAATAATTTTTTTTGCCGGGGCGCTGCATGATACGGATAGTAAAGTAAAAAGCTAAAAGCACACAAAAGGTAACCGGTACATCCACTGTACTGAAATGGGAATTGCGGACATGAACAAAATTAACGGCTAACAAGAGTGCACCGATCAGGGCGGTTTTATTGTCGTACAACTCGCGTAATATCCGATATAACATATAAACAGATATAATTCCCAAACAGGCGACAAAGTACCTGCCGAGCAGCACAAACATAAAGGAATTTTGTTCATAAAAAATCCGCGCATACTCCAGGGATTCAAAGCGTCCCGTTAGCAAAGCAACCAGGATGTATCCCGCCATGAGCGCCGTCAGGATGAGGGTATAAAAAATCGGGTATACGCCAAAAGCGAAAAAAACCTCTTTATCCATAAAGCGGCTGTCCAGTAACTGACCGGCCTGGGTAACCAGTTTTACCTCATCGGGATGATATTTGAACGGTTCGCCAAAATGAATACCATAAAATCGCAGCACCGCTGCCAGGATCAGAATAAAAAACAGCAGCGTTGTTTGATTATTTAATCTATTTAAAATTGATCTAATCATCAGGCGCCTGCCTTGCTTATATTACGCCGTATCTGCGCGACGCGCAGCAATGTGACCATAATTGCCAGAAAACTTTTAAATGGATATAAAAGCGAAGCCAACGATGAATGCATAGAGGTGCCAAAGATCCGCTGTTTAACGGTTACTTGTACTTCTTTAATTTCAAAGCCCATCAGCGAGAGCAGCAATAATACCTGGGTATCCGGGAAATCATGGGGGTATTCGTCTGCCAGCAGGTTAAAAACGTTTTTATGCAATAATTGCAATCCTGTGGTTACATCCGCAATTTTTTTACCGCACAATATATGCAGAACAATACTAAAGAGTTTTATGCCGGTCTTGCGGAAAATGTTGGTTTTGTACTCGCCCGGAGTTAAAAACCGCGAGCCGAGGATCACCTGGTATTTGCCCTGGTTGAACACCTGCAGCATAGCAGCCAGATCTTCAGGGCGATGCTGGCCATCGGCGTCCATGCTGAAAACGGCATCATAGCCGCCAGCGCGCGCATATTTAAAACCGGTTTGCAGTGCGGCCCCGTAACCGAGATTGACCGGCAGACCGGCAACCCGCACGTTATAGCTGCGGGCAACTTGTTCTGTTTTATCGCGTGAGCCATCATCGATCACCAGCACATCAATCACCCAACCCAATTTTTCCAGGCCGGCTTTTTCCGCTTCCAGCTTGAGTAGTACACCCGGTAAATTCTTTTCTTCGTTAAATGACGGTATCAATATTAATAATCTTTTTACATCGCCGGCCATTATACACTCTTTTTTATATGGGTTACGCGGTAAAACAGGTTTTCATAGTCATTGGTTACCTTTTGCCAGCTAAACCGTTCATGCACCCACTCCCGTACAGTTTTACGATACTGTTCTACCAGGTGTGGGGAATCGCATAATATTTGCATCTGCCGGGCAATGTCCTTGACATTATTTTTGAAATAGTACACGCCCGCGTTGCCCAGCACTTCGCGGTGTTCCGGCACATCATTGGCCAGCACACAATTGCCAAAACCCATACCTTCAACCAGCGCCGGATGCGTACCGCCGACTTCAGTGGCCTGCACATAAAAATAGGCATTACTTTGCAGTTCACGGTACCCCTGCCCAAACACATAACCGGTGAATATGATACGATTATCGGCAATACTCTTTAAATTTTTAATATAATCCTGGTTATAGGGAGCATCGCCAACCATGACCAGCTTTTTATCCGTGTTAACCCGTGTAAAAGCCTGCACGATCAAATGCGCATTATTTTCCGGTTCCATCCGGCTGACATACAAAATATAGTCGCGCGGTTTCAATCCCAATTTTTCCAGTACTTCCAAAGTACCGACCGGTCCATCCGGCGCGCCATAGGGAATAAATGTCGATGTTTTACCAAACTTTTTCAGATAATAATTCTGCACTTCATGGGCATCGGAGACAATGGCGGTCGGTAAAAAAGTAGCCAGGAATTCAGAAATCCTGTAAAAGGCCTGCCCTGCCTGGTTCCACTTTTTCCGTTTCCATTCGAGACCATCGACGTTCAGCACCGTCGGTTTTCCCCATAAACGCGGCAATAGGGTAAAAGCGGCATTGGCGCTGTTGCAGATAAAGACAACATCATATTTGATAAAAAAACTATACAACGTACATATCAGGGTATGGATAACCGTATCGAGATACTTGTGCCCGATGGTGGGTAAAATTTTAATACGAACACCTTTATGATACTTTTGTGTGTAATTGATCATATTGGCTCGTCCGTAAACGGTAACCTGATGGCCCCGGTTCACCAACCTGGGGGCCAGTTCTTCGGTAAATGTTTCAAATCCACCATAATTTGCCGGAATTCCCCGGATTCCCATAATCGCTATTTTCATAACTGCGCCGGCGCCTCGGATATATTCAAATTAACTTCCGATTTTTTGCTTTTAATACTTTTTAACAGGTTAACAAATTCATCGAGTAATGATTTTTTTAAAATTCGTATTGACAGATAATATACTAGTATAGATATTAAAACACCAATCAACAGAACCAACAAATTACCGTTTGATAGCCAACCGGCAAAGACCAGTTTAACAGCCAGCCCAGCAAAAACCATAAGCACAGAAGCATAGGCGCTTATAGACATGGCGTGTAAAAATTCCACCATTGTGGTATCGATCAACCGGTTGGTTATGTGTTGTATAAGCGGATAGGTAATAACATAGACAATTGAATACGCGGCGGCGGCGCCGTTCAATCCATAACGCACGCCAAAAATAACGCCGGCAATCAGGGGAATTAAAAAGAGCATGTTCCAGATAAACCCGATCTGCGGCTTGCCGCACGCCATAAAAACCGACCCGCGGATAGAACCGACCGATTTAAGCATTGCCATTGGCGCCAGCAAGATCAGGGGCAAAGACATGGGCAACCATTTTTCACCCAAAAACACTAGAATAAATTCATGGGAAAATACACATAAACCCGCCAGCAATGGAAAGGTTATTAAAGAGATAAAAGTGATCGAACGCAGGTAACTGTTTTTAAAAGACTGCACATTATCCTGCAGTTCGGAAAAAGCCGGGTAAACCACCTTGCCGACTATAGCGGTCAGCCGCGTAACCGGAATTTTTACCAGGTTCATCGCCAGGCTATAGTAACCCAACATGACCTTACCCAGCATTTTACCTATTATGGTAATATCCGCATTGGCGACCAGGTATAAAGCAATATCGTTACCCAAAACATTAGCGCTGAAACTCAGTAATTCCTTGAATTCCCGCCATGAAAAATGCCGGGTTGGCCGCCATTGATGATAAAACCATAACAGGATTACTGTAACCAAATCGCGTAGCAGGGCCATCATCACCAGACTCCAAACCCCGCATTTTAGTAAAGCCATGATAATTGCCGCAATGCCGCTAACCGTAACACCGGCCATTTCGATAATGGCCAGCTTTTTAAAAGCCATCTCTTTGGTCAATAGCGCTTTTTGAACAATTCCAAAGGCGCCAATTAAAAAACCGCCGGACAAGACGATGATGACCGGCCTTATCAACTGTTCATTATAGAACCGGGAAACAGGGAAAGCTGCAACAACTCCAAGCACAAACAACAACAGTCCAAAAGCAATACTGCCCCAAAAAACCGATACGATTTGGGAATTGGTAATACTTTTCTTTTGAATGATCGCTGTGCCCAACCCCTGTTCATTGACCATGCCGAGGGCAATAGTAATAATACCGGCCATAGCCACAATACCGAAATCGGCCTCCGACAGCAGTCGCGCCAGGATGAACATAACAATCAACAGCATGACCTGCATACTGGTTTTTGCCAGGCCGGTCCAAAAAACTCCGCTAACTGTTTTTTGTCGTAGTGAACTCATGATCCTGATTATTTTCCCCCATAAAATGTGAATAAAGATTGGGGTTCCGTCATTTCCTCGCTCAGCATGTAAATTTTTACCGGCGATTTGGGATCATTAACACGGGCAATATCCAGGTAATACTTTTCCATTTGCGCTGTAATGAATGGCCAAAAGCGTTCATATTTTTTTTCGGTAAAACCATCAACAATAATGAACTTTGGCTTGTTCGCCAGGAACTGCTTTTCAAAATCAGGCCAGGCCTGAATTAAAAATTCAGTCGGATGCGAAACCATTAAAAACGGCTCTAAATTATTCTCCAGGACCCAAATTGTGGCGCCGCTCATCACCTGGTCGTTCGGCTCACTCTTTTGCCGTAGTATAGAATTGACTTCTTTTATTGTACGCGGCGACCACATACTACTGTATTGCGGACCGATAAAACGTCCGGAAAAAGCGCCGGTGATGGTAAACGCTACAATAACAATAAACACCCGCGCAAAGGAATCCATGCGAATATCCCGCGAACACATTAACCGGAATCCAAGCACCCGAACTACAAAATACAAGGCCAATAAAGTCAGCAAAGTAGATAATAATTCGCCAAACTCCAGTTCTTTAAAAGTATAGAATAGTAAACTGACAACCAACGCCGATACCAGGTTCAGAATGATCAACGCCCGGATTTCCCATTTACGCGAATAAAAATACAAGCTGGTGCTCGCCAGCATAGCGCCAATTACAGCATAAAAGCCAACCCCCGGGTAAAATTGCCAAAAGACTTTTTGAAAAATAAAAAATACATACAACCAGCCAAACGAGAAAGCAAGAAACGATAAGAAACTGACTTTTAATTTTACATAAATCACTTCAAAATAAACAGAAGCAATAAGTATCAATGGCGGTAATAATTCAATAAAATAGGTTGTATAAAAGCCCCGCACAATACTCTGCAGAATGTAAGGCAATAATACCAGGGAAAACCACAACAATAACAACAGATAACTGTTTTTATGCTTTGCTAAATTATCCTTGATCCTGTTATCATTATAACTGCCGAAAACCGAGCGAATACCGACTGCTAAAGCGCCAATGACTATAAACAATGAGAAAAAGAATGAATTTTCCCATTGATCCAGGGTTATACTGACCGGCTGATTGAGGACACGAATACCGGAACTGACAGCAACCTGCAGTTCCTGGGGCAACATACCCAATAAATGTAAAATATTATACAAGACAATATAAAAAGGATTAAGCTGTGACATGACGATTTCTTTAAAACTCATTCTGGTCAAAAACAATGCAAATACAGTTACGCAAATACTAAGATAACCAAGAAAAAACAACAGCAACTGGGTGAGTGTCTGTTTAATATTTACTTCGCGCCTAATCAACAGGTACAAAGTGATAACCAGAGGCAAATAAAGCGATAACTGGCGCGAATAATATGCCAGCGCAGCAAATATACCGGCCATAAGCATCCAGCCCAAACGATACAGGGAATTATCGACCGATTTAAGTACAAAGAACATACTGGCGCACGCCAAAAAAATTGCCAGAGGTTCGGTTTTTACAACTGTCGACCATGCCAGGGTGAGCGGCAATACCAAAAAGATGGCCGCAGCAATGAGTCCGGTTTTGGAACTAAATAAGCGACGGCCAAGCAGGAATAACATAACACCTGTACCTAAAGTAGCGCACAGGGGCATTAACCGTCCAACTTTATAACTGATACCAAATAATTTCAAAAAAACGGCGATCATAAACAGGTAGAACGGCTGCCGGGCTTCATAATCAACAATCGGAACAAGCCCCTCCAACATAAAGCGGGCATCCAGCAGGTGGGCGCCTTCATCCGGGTTGATCCAGCGCACCTGTAAAACCAATAACCGTAGCGCTAATCCGGCGGCAAGGATCAGGGCTAAATATAAATAATTTCTATCTTTAAATGTATGCTTCATAACCTGATCTGTGAGAGGACCTCAGTTCAATATTCATGCGGTTAATTAATTCAATGACTTCATGGTGACACAAGGCCAACAACTCTTTTTCTCTGTCGCGATTATAATGTAAATGCAGGTCATTCCCGGCATCGTAATATCCAGGGTGACACACCAGCAAGTTAATGCCATTTCTCATGCGGCACAGGCAGGATTTTACAACATCCAGCTTTTCCGGGTGTTGATATAACTCACGAAACCAGATAAAATCGACACTGTTGTACCGGTTTTTTGGGGCCGCCGGGATAATGATTTTAGCCAGTATTCTAATCAAAACATTTACAGGCCGGTTTTCAAGATAGTGTATTATTCCCCGCCGGTAACGGATCATGTGAATTTCAGGTTTGCAAACCTGTTGCAGTATAGCGGCAATCGGCGGCAAACAATGAATGTCATGATGACTATCGATATGTGTTATCGCAATACCGGAATCGACAAGTTTATGATACTGGGCTTTAAGTTCGGCGCGGCATTCCCGGTAGTTTATTCTGCCGGTAAGCAGGCGGAACAGAAATTGCATTTTACCGTGCAACAGTCCGTTCCGGTCGACCAATGATTGCACCTTGTTTGTGTTCAAAACCGGGTAACCGCCGGTCAAATTCACATGCCATCCGGCGGAAATTTGCGGATTCCGGTGCAGGAACCGGCAGGCCGCTGTAAAGCTGCGACCGTTTGCAGCCAGGGATACGCTGGTTACAATGCCTTTTTCTATCGCGTGCATGATGCCGCGATTTATGCTATCCGTCAGGCCGAAATCATCGGCATTAACTATTAGAGCGGTTTTTTTCATAGATTACAAATCACTTTAATTGCAATCGGTTTACAAAAATATCAACCAGTTCATTGCATTTTTGTTGCTTGTCAAAAATTTGCATAACCCGCTGCCGGGCGGCTGTTCCTGTGGCGGCGCCAAGCTGCGGATTTTCCAGTAAAACTTTTAATGTTTCCGCCAGTTGCCCGGGGCTGTCCGGTTGCAGCAGGAAACCACTTTTTTCATGTTCAATAATTTCCGGTATACCGGAAATAGCGGTAGAGATCACACAAACCTGCATGGCCATGGCTTCGGCCAACACATTAGGAATTCCGTCACGGTCGCCGTTTGCAGCAATGCGGCAGGGCAGGACAAATATTGCCGCACGCGCTAACAGTTCCTTTACTTCCGGCGGAGCAACTACACCGGGCAATGTTACTCGTGAATGTAAATTTTGTTCCCGGCATATTTCTTCCAGGTTATGCCGTTCCGGGCCGTCGCCAATGATCAGGCAATTGAAAGCCACATTCTGTTTTTGCAGCAAAGCGCAGGCTTGCAACAGTGTGTCGAAACCCTTTTTCGGCACCAACCGGCCAACACTCAATAGAAGCGGCGGTTGATCTTTAATTGCGCCGGGCACAGGACTGAAACTGTCCGCGTCCACACCATGATAATTGAGAATGACCTTGTGCGCCGGAATATTTTTAAAATGATTGGTTATATACTCTTTATTATAACCGGTGCAGGTCAGCACAAATGCTGCACCGGCCAGCTTCTGCGGCAACAGCGCCGGTTCCACAAACAAATCCGTAGCATGGGTGGTAAAGCTATAGGGAATGCCGCACAGACGCGCAATCAGCATGGCAAAGCTGGTCGCCGCATCTGCAAAATGACCGTGCACCAGGTTGTACCGGCCGCGGTCAATTCGCTGCGCCAGCGGCGCCGCCATAATAAAATGTACCAGTAAATTTTGCCGGTCACTTTTGGAAAATCTTTTTCTCGACTTGTTACGGAAAAAAATGTAAGCAAATGCAGTTCTCGTTAGTCGCAATACATTACCGTACCGGCAGGCAAAGAAAAATGTATCTAGATAACGAAGCGGGTGGCGGAAAAGCCAATACAAATGGCTGCGCAACAACCCGGATACGCTTAACAAAGAAGTCATATATACGGTACGCTGCGACAATTCATGCAGATCAGCCCGGTCAAAAGATTTATCGCTGCGGAACAGGGAATAAATATCCAGATCGATCTTTCTTTTCAACAGATTTTGCAATTCGGAAACAATAAAGGTTTCCGAGAGCACCGGAAAATAATTAACAATGAATGCAATTTTTAGAGTTTTAGCGGTCATGCCTTGTCTCCCGGTTCTTTTCCAGCACGCCGCAGGCAAAACCATAACCGTGCACAATCAGTCCAGCCAGCGCCAGGGGATATAATAATAAATAGATCAGAAAATTTTTGGGGCATTTACGCAGTAAAATCCACCCTATCCGTATGGAACGTAGAATTGGCGCCAGGGGAATAAGATAAGGATGCTCTACCATGAACGAATTGCGCGACTTGAATTCCCGGCCGGTTTTGGCCGCGCCCTTGCCCAGCTTGAACTGGTTACGGATTACTGCGCGTAATTCCGTGCGGTTATGATGCCAAACCCGCACATCGGACTGCCAGTAAATTGCATCTCCACCCGCCAGCGCCCGGCGGAAGAACCGGCTGTCGCTGCCGTTCAGATAATGATCGAACGGCCCATATTTAGCAAATATATTCCGTGTAAAAAACACATTCAACGTACCACAGGGACCAATCTTGACGCCGTTGCGTACATTCCAGGAATCAAAAAATTCCAGCAGATACTCGATAGTACCCCAGATACTGCGGGGTGTGCCGTTCATGACCGGGCCGACAATGATCTGCTTGCCGGTTCGATAACCGTTGACAATATCGTTCACCCACAATTCTCCCACCCGGCAATCGGTATCGGTAAACAAGAACAAATCCGTTTTGGCATTTTCAATTCCGAGATTGCGGCCTTGTCCCGGATGCAGCCGGGTTTCCGAACGCACCAGGTTAACCCAGGGAAAGTCCCGGCGCACCAGTTCGGCTGAATTATCCGTGCCGCTATCGACAACGATCACTTCAAAAGCATAATCAGTCTTTTGGTTTTGCAGTGATTGCAGTAAATGCCCAATATACCGGGCACAGTTATAAGAAGGAATAATAACCGAAGCGCATATCTTTTTATTTGAGTAAGAATTGTTCATTATTCAAAAATTACTTTTCTATCAATCCGGTTATTGCGGCAGCCATGCCGTCCCAACTGTATTTTTTATTCAATTCCATGATTTGCCAGTGCATTTTTCCAACCAGTGCAGTATTTAAAGCGCCGTTTATTAAAAACTTGTTCACTGCATTAACCAGTGCTTCGGCATCGCCGGGCAGCGTCAGGAAACCGGTTTCACCATCGCTCACAATTTCGGCAAAACAGCTTAAATTCGAAGCGATGACCGGTTTTTCCATAGCCAGGGCAACTTGCAAAGCGCCGCTGCCGGTAGCCGAAGTATACGGAAAAACCGCAATATCAGCCGCAGTATACAGTTTTTCCACTTCTTCATTAACGATATATTCATTTTTACGGATCACAACAGAGTGTAAGCCAAATTCGGCAATCTGTTTCTGAATGATATCTTCTTCCTCATGCCAGGCTTCGCCGGCGAGTAACAGGCGGATATTCGGATGTTCCGCCGCCAGGGTTTTCATAGCGGTAAGCAGAACGGGAACACCCTTATATTTACGGACAAAACCAAAAAACATCAGCACAATATGTTCCGGGGCAAAGCCTAACCTCAGGCGTTCCTGTTCTCTCCGACCGGAATCGGATTTAAAAAAGTCATAACTGGGGTGCGCCCTGACCAGAACCTTGGCTCCGGGCACCAGGTAAAGCAGCGACTCGCGCACTTCTTTGGAATGGGCAACAAAATAGTCGCCCATCCGCAGCACCAACCGGGTACAAAATTGGCCGATGCGGCTGGATTCATGTTCAACAACATTATGGCAAATGAAAACAATTTTGGGCGTTTTCATGGTTTTAATACCGGCGCAGATCACCCAATAAGGCAGCGTCCAGAACGATACCCACCAGGGAATGATCACCACATCCGGGCGGTGTTTATGAATATGTCGGATAACCCGAAACCACGATAACGGGTTCATTGAATCGAGCAAATAATCTACCCCCGGTTCAGCCAGCTTTACCTGGCTTAAATCTTTATCGGTTTGGCCGGGATATAGCCACATGGGGTATTGGCGCTTGACTGCGCCGAGTGTAACTGAATGTTCTTTTTTCAGAGCGCGAAATAACAACGTTGTATAATGCGAAATCCCGCCGCGGTACGGCCAGGTCGGACCTAGCATATAAATTTTCATATACCTCCCCTTTGTTGCAAGTCACACCCTGTCCTGCTCACTTGTCCGCCTCTTCCCTTTCGCCGCTTGTAGTATTACTTTCCATTTTACGAACCCGGTATAATACATTTTCAATCAACTGCCGGTTAGCCCCGATCAAATCCGCCAGCAAGCCGATAATAAAAATCTGAAAACCAACAATCAGTAAAACCGCCGCCAGTATCAAAGACTGGATATGACCGGCGCCGGAGATAAATAAATAATAAAATAAAAACCGCAGCCCGATAAGAGTACCAAGTAAAAATATTGTACCGCCGATATAGGTAAACATTTTTAACGGTTCGTACATTGTATAAATACGGACTATTGTACTCATAGAGCGTTTAATATATTGCCAGTTACCTTTGAAAAGCCGGGATTCACGCAGTTGTTCATTAACCCGCACCGGGACATGGCTGACCACCAAGTTTTTTTTGCCGGCCTGGATGATCGTTTCCAAAGTATAGGTAAACCTGCTAACGATATTTATTTGCATGGCGGCATCGCGGGAAAAGGCGCGAAAGCCGCTGGGTGCGTCCGGAATGTCGGTATCGGAGACTTGGCGCACTACCCAACTGCCGAGACGCTGCAGGCGTTTTTTTAACCAGGAAAAATGTTCAATTTCACCAGTCTGGCGATCGCCGATAACAATATCGGCTTGTTTGTTCAGAATAGGCCGCACCAGCTTTTCAATATCTGCGCCGTAATATTGATTGTCGGCGTCGGTATTAACAATAATATCGGCGCCAAGCTGCAAACAGGCATCGATCCCGGCGTTAAAGCCCTTTGCCAGCCCCTTGTTGCGGGTAAAACTGACAATATGCTTAACTCCCAGGTCACGAGCTACCTGCACAGTGCTATCTCTGCTGCCGTCATCGATGATCAGAATTTCGATCTCATCAATACCGTCAATTTTTTGCGGAAGATCGGCCAAAGTGTGTGGCAGAACTTTTTCTTCGTTATAACAGGGTATTTGAATGATCAGTTTCATTTTATAAATCAATCCTGAAAGTGCTATTCAATAATTTCTTCAATATTATACTCTTCAATTTCATTGGCATGGGTATATATGATCATCTCACCCAACAAACCTATAGATACCAGTTGAATGCCGATAATGAACAACATCGCGCCAAGTAACAGCATAGGCCGGCCGGCAATGGCGCCGTATCCTAAAATGCGGTAAATGAACAGATACAGGTTGATCACCGCGCCAAGCAAGGTAAATATCACTCCGATAAAGCCTAAAAAATGCAGTGGCTTTTTAGAGTATTTACTGATAAATATTACATTAAGAAAATCCAGCAGCCGTTTGATATAATTTCTAGGATAAAGAGACTGGGCAAAACGGCCCGGTAACTGCTCGATGTTTTCTTCAGCGATCTTGTAACCCTGGCGGTAAGCCATTACCGGTATAAAAGCATTCAATTCACCATAAAAAGGCACATGTTCGAGCAGGGATTTGCGCGTTGCCAGTACCCCGCTGTTTATATCGTGCAATTTTAATTTGGTCATCGAACTGGTCATACAATTGAACACCCTGGAAACAAGTTGATTTAAACGCGAATCGCGCCGGGGAGAACGTACGCCAAGCACAATATCGTAACCTTCATTTAATTTTTGCACAAAGCGCACCAGATTTTTAGGACTGACATTGACCCGGCAGGTAAAATAGACGATCAATTCGCCGCCGGCCAGTTTCATCCCGGCATCCAGGGCTGCGGATTCACCAAACATGGTGCGCAGTTTGACCAGTTTAATATTTTGTGACTGACCGGCCAGTTCCACCATTTTTTTCCAGGTGCCGTCGCTGCTGCCGTCATCGACATAAATAATTTCAAAAGCGAACGCCGCGCCGGTAAAGATTTCCTGTAACTGCCGGTTCAGTTCCGGCAAGTAATCCTGGTGGTTTTGCGCTGTTACAATTATAGAAACCAGGTTATTATCGCTTTTAGATTGTATTGATTTTAATTGTTCCATATCCTGTAAACACCTTAATAATCAAATTTTTTCCGTGAACCGGTGTTCGCCACCAGTTTGCCAACCAATCCATAACACATAAACTGAAAAGCCGTAGCCCATAACAATAAAATCAGGGTGATCTGAATATTCAAGCGGGCGGCATTAAAATGCTGCATTAAAAAATGATACATAAAATGCACGAATACAATCACACCGGAGCAAAAAAAGAATGAAGCAAACGCTGAAAAAAATCGCAGGGGATTATGCAAATGTTTCATCAGCAGCCGGATGGTGGTTAAATCCATAATGACGCGAAAAGTGCGGGTGAGATTATATTTGGATTTGCCATACTCGCGGGCATGATGGTTAACCGGCATTTCGGTAATATTGGCGCCCTGCATGCGCAGCAGCGCCGGAATAAAACGGTGCAGCTCGCCATACAAAGATATACTACGCAGTAAATCGCCGCGAAACGCTTTGAGCGAGCAACCGGTATCATGCAATTTTACATTCGTGACTGAACAGATAATACGGTTGGCAATTTTTGAAGGCACCTTGCGGACAAATAATTTATCCTTGCGGTTTTTCCGCCAGCCGCTAACCACATCGTACCCTTCTTCCAGCTTACTTAAAATGCGGGGGATATCGGCCGGATCATTCTGCAAATCGCCGTCCATTGCAATAACATTCACTCCCCGGGTTGCCCTGAACCCGGCTGCCATAGCTGCCGATTGCCCGAAATTGGCACGGAACAGGATTGCCTTGAGGGGCTTGTGCTGCTGCGCCAGGCGGCGCATTACATCGCGGGTGCCGTCGCTACTGCCGTCGTCCACAAAAATCACTTCATAGCTTTTGCCCATCTTTTCCAAAACATCGTACAAGACATTCCACACCCGTTCTACATTTTCAATTTCATTGAAAAAGGGTACGACCACAGATAAATTGGGTTGTTCAGTTTGAGTTCTGCTTATTTCATTTTTGTACTTCATTGCCCGAAAACCGTTTTTTAAGCCAGAAAGTGATTATAACCAGGGGCAGAACCAGGTATATTTCCCGCACTACAGCCATGCCGTTATGCGGATTAAAAAGACTTTTAATGAAATGAGATGAATCCGCGGCCCGGTGCATATCGGTAAACAGGCGCACCGGAATAATATAATAATGATTGCTAAAAGGCCATAACAGCGGCGCGCCAAACGGCGGATTATTATCTATAGTGAATATATCGAATAATAAATGTGATAGACCGGATAAAACAAATATTATCCAATACATACGAAACATTTTTAAGTTTTTAAAACTGCACAACCATGCGCCGAGCGATCCGGCCAGCGTCACAAACACTAGGCTATGGGTAAAGCCATGATGATAGCGGTTTGGCTCGCCAATAATAAATCCGAACAAAAAATCAATATCCGGCAGCACGGAAAATAAAAGTGCGCCGGTCAGGGCAAGCCAGTGCAGTTTTTTACCAGTTCCGGCAGTGTAAACAAGCAGCCCGCCTAAAGTATGTCCGATTGGTGAAGCCATAATTCCTGATCAGTAATATAAGCAAATTTTTACATACCACCCGTCATTGCATAGAGACGGGTTGTCATTATGATATACACGTTGTAGAGTAATACTACGGAAATAAAAACATTAAAAATCACATCAACACGCAGGGTGCGGCCTGCGATAGTGGGCTTTTTCTCCGGTAATTGTCGAATGATCAAATTAACCACAAACAGAAACGGTAAAAACAAGGTCAGTATATGCCGAACCGATGGACCCAGGTAATTCCACCAGGCATTCAGTCCGAAAAAGACGCCAAAGTAGCAAAACAGGAACAGGAATAAAAAGATATGTTCCTTTAAAAGCAGCCAGGTTTTTTTCCGGTTCATGAACAGGATGAGTATAAAGTACAGAGTATACAAAAAGATGAACCAGAAATAACCATACGCCTGTTTACTGGCTTTGATAGAAGTGATACCGCCCGTCCAAACCCGGTTAAAAACCTGGGCCAGGGTATGTTCCTGGAAATATTTTTTCATACTGGGTATTTGTTCCGGGGGCATTTGCGGCCAGCCGGTGCGGTCGCCATGGGCGCGGGTGCCGCTTTTAATTTGCTCACGGGAATCGTACCACATATAAAAAGTGGAATTGACGTTATAAAAATACTCGCCGAATATTTTTTTATTATTTTTAATATATGGATATACAACAATAATAAAGGTTACAATAACCAGCGCCAGGGTAATAAATGGGAAAAGTAATTGCTTAAGATTGACAGACCGGCTGGTTTTGGCGCGTAAACCAGCAACAAAAAGCCACACCTGTTTACAGGTAAACCACACAGCCAGCAGCCCCAATGCCGGCATTACCGAAGCCTTGGTTAAAAAAGTGAGACCGGTAAAAATCCCGGTTAAAATTGCATAATACCAGGTTGGCGCGGTGAACATCTTCAGGATCAGTAAAAAGGTAAGAAATGATAAAAAGAAAAACAATAATTCACATTGGAAATAAGGCGCTTTAAAAATAAACACTGTAAATGCAGTTATAAAAAAAAGGTTAATGGCGGTGTGCCGCGGGAAAAACCTGAAGAAAATCCACGCCAATGCGGCCAGTATCAATAAAGCGATTATTATATTGATTCTTTTACCAAGCACAAAATAATCATCCAGCGACATGCCGGTTCTGTAAAACACGGACATGATAATTGGATACAAGGGGTGCCGGTTGCGGTCTCCGGTAAAGTGATAATGGGTATCGTGTAAATTCTGGGCATAATACATATAGGCGCCCTGGTCGAATTTATCATAATCGGTATTTACTTCGCGGGAGTGCCGCTCGGCGCCATAATAAAATACTACAATGAACAAGGCTGCCGCCAGTATTACAAGCGCAATTTTTAAAAATTTCATTTTATATCACCTCGATCATTTTTATCATCAAAGCAAGGAAATACAATGTTAAATACATCTATCATTTACCGGTATATTCACCATTCCCGTTTTCTCAATTATTTAATAATGACACCACAAACTTGAACTTGCCGGAGCCATCATAAGGAACTTTATCGACGACATGAATATTAATTTGCATGGTATCGGCAAGTTCCTCGGTTAGCAGATCAAGCAGTAACTGGCGCATATCATCAGTAAAATTTTTAACCGGAACAACATAAAAATCAATTATTCCAGGAACACTTTGCACGATCTGGGATAATCTTATCCCTTTGGCAAAAGTTGTCGCTTTTTGTAAGCCGCCGATATATTTGCCATGTTTATTGATCAGGCGGTCGTCCACACGTCCTATCAGGCGTTCGATCAGCGGCAGGGTTCTGCCGCAGGCGCACACCCGGTCGGTGGCAATGGCGTAATCTTTGGTATCGTAACGAATGAGCGGAAAAGCGCGGTTATGCAAACCGGTCGAAATAATTCTGCCTTCCTCACCCGGTTTTGCCGGGGAACCGTCGTCTTTGAGCAATTCAACATGACCATACTCGGAAGCGATATGGTAGCCGCCATGCGGGCACTGAATAATGAGCGCCGTATGCTCGATCAACCCGTAATTATCGCACACCGGCCCGCCGGACCAGCTTTCCATGAACTGGCGTTGATTTTCAACCAGCGATTCCGCTACAGATACTATAAACCGGGGTTTTACATCGGTAATTCCCGCATCGTTAAGCACATGGCACAAATGATTAAGAGCCGAAGAGTGCCCGCGCCAGAACCTGATCTTGTATTTACGCAGTAAATCGGCATATTCATGAATATTGATACCGTCGATATATTGCGAAGAGAATTCCAGGCCCCGGCATTGCCAGTTCCAGCGATATTTGTTGGGCAAGTGCATCTTAAAGTTGCGGATATCCATAAACCCGTCGCCCAACCGGTACCCGAACCAGGAAAAATGTCGCCATTGATGCACCAGTTCTACGCTGTTTATAAAAGTATCCCAATAAATTTCCAGGGGTGTGCCGGTCGTGCCGCTGGTGTAGACGGTAATTGGCCGGTATTTTTTAAAATTATCGGCTTTTAACTCTTTAGCATGTTCCAGCACCAGTTCTTTGGAAAACACCGGAATTTTATGCAAATCGGCAAAAGATTGAAAGTCCTGGCGGGTTAAACCTTGCTCTTTAAAAAAGTTACGGTAAAATGGGACATTGGCAAAACAGTGATCCAGTATTCGTGAAAAATATTGCCATTGTAACTGCTGTAACTTTTCTGCAGGATAATATTGGCTTTTCCACAAAAACTGCCGCCAATATAACAGACTGAACGGTGAAAAAAAATCTTCTATTCTGAATTCTTTCATTTCTCACTTTTTTTAAAATAATTAAAAAAACAATAAACTAATCTTCAACAACATGACCGGCGAATTCTTCGCGTCTTTTTTTCCACAATTCCGCATTCCACTGCAAAGCGGAATCCAGACATTCACAGGCGCGGTAAGCCATTTCCATGGTATGATGGGTATTATCATGGGCAAACAAGCCCTGTCGGCCCAGAGAAATAAGGCCACTTATTTGTAAAATATATTTATCCAGGGATTCCAAATGATCCGCAAAATTTTGATCATAGATCGGGTAAACAAAAGCCAGGCGTTTTGTAAATGCCTTGCGAACATGACATTGTACCGGCAGATCGATCTGTTTTAATTCCTGTAATACTTTTTCTGTTATAGCCGCATCGCTCATATTCCACAGCTCATCTCCAAAATTGCAGGGAATTTCCGAGCATAAACCGGTCAAACCCTGCGGCTGGGTTGACGCGTAATAATTCTTGGTTTCCGAAAGCCGGGAAATGATGAGGTGATCGTCTGGCAAGTAATGGGCATCAAACGGAGTGAACTGACCTGTTTCCAGCACCAGGTAATGCAAGATCATACTGCGGTATTTTAGTTTTTGCCCGGCATTCAGTATCTGTTGTGGTAGCGCCGGATTGAGCAAACGCGCTAAAATCGTGACTGGTATGGTGGAAAAAATAAAATCACTTTTACAATCAATAAATTCAACGGCTTGCCCTTTATATTGTTTCAGCCGGATATAATCTGGTTTACCCTGCTTGAAACAAATATCTTCCGCAGTGGTGGAATAATAAAATTGCCCGCCCAGTCGTTCCACTTCCCGGGCCAGTACAGCGCAAATTTGCCCAAATCCCTGGCGCGGATAAAAAAACCGCCCGGCGTTTTCTTTTTTAATTCCCGGCAGCAACGATAAAACTTTTTTAATGATTTTGCTAAAGCTGTTGGCAGCAACCCTGCGCTGCGCCTGAATAAGTGATATTTCCTGCGGCGGCAGCCCCCACAGCTTACGGGCATAAGGAAAGTAAAAAGTAGTGCAAATGGTTTTTCCCAAACCCTGCATTAAAGCATCGGCAAAGGAACGCTGCGGTTGATTTTTCCGGTGAAAAGGCTTGAGCAATAAATCGCCGCTAAACCCAAGCACAAACGATAATGGTAAATGCAGTAAAAGATCGACAGGATTTAACGGGAATTTTACAAAACGGTTCAGCAGGCGAATGCGGCCGTTCCTGGGGCGGTTCAGCAGGTCATCGCCAAGCAATTCCTGCAGATCGCGCATAATTTCCGGAGAGGTGGACGGGTGCAGGCGATGGCTGCCGAAATCAAAGTATAATCCTTCCTCCTGAAAACTGGCGGCAATACCACCGGCATACGACTTTTGTTCAACAATGATCACATTCCAGTCCGGTTGTTTTCGGCGCAAGAGTTGCAATGCCAGGGTTAAACCGGCAGGGCCGGCGCCCAGGATTATGATATTTTTCTTTTCTTCCATACCTGTTTACATTTCCGCCGTATCTAATTTGTTTTTATCAATAGCATCAATTTTCAGCTCCCTGATCCGGTTTTTATCTTCAGGAGAACCAAGAATAAAAAAGACCGCGCCCATCAGCGCCGAAATCCACAGGAAAACCAGTTGAATGATACCGAAAACCACAGCATGTTCCTTGTCCACTCCAAACCAGGCAAGAAACACCACATAACCCGCTTCGCGGATGCCATAGCCGCCGATGGACGGCAGCAATTCGGCAACAAAGATCATAGGAATGACGATGGGGAAACTATACCAGGGGGCATCAAATCCTGAAATAGCTTTAGCAATTAAAAAACCTGTAAAAATAAAAATGACCTGGTTAAAGAACGAATAGACGCTGACCATAAAAAAGTCTTTGGGATATTTTCGGCTAACCTGGAACACCTGCATGAGATCGGTAATGCTGTTCCAGAATTTCTGAAATGGCAATTTTTTAACAATTTTCAGGTAGAGGTTAAAAAATTGCGGGGAAAGAACAACAATCCCAAAAATCACCAGTAAAATTGAAAGAATAATGACCGAAGGCAGGGCATCGCGCAGCATGGGGATGCTCGACGAAGCAATAATACAAGCCGAAAGGGCAATAATAACGGTAACGAACATGCCGGAAAAGCGTTCGACCAGGATTGTTCCCATAATGCCGCCCAATGAAAATTTACGCTTTTTGGCAATCACAATCGCGCGGATCGCATCACCACCGCGGCCGGTGGGTAAAAAAGTGTTAAAAAAACCGCCGATCATATAACCGTAAAAAGACTCGCCAAAACTTAAAATATAGCCGCTGATTTTTCCTACCACCACCCAGCGTAAAGCACATGGAATGAGGCGAATGAGGTATACAAAAAAAGCGATGACCAACAGCAAAAAATTGATTTGGCTGAATTTATCTAGTACATCGCTCCACTTGACCGTAGATGCAAACCAGCCGATAGCGCCGAGTGAAAAGAATATTTTGATAAATATCCAGAATATGTTCGATCCGGTTTTGCCGGTTTTACCGTTTGCCATACTCTTTCCGGTTGTTTAAAATAAAGTATTTATTTTATATTGACTTAAATAATTTTAATACATTCAAATTAATAATTTTGCAGAATCATAACTTTGATTCAAAAATTGTACTATTAAAATTTATCACAACATAACCAACTGCTTTTAAACATATACACAAAAGCATGTCCGGGAAACGACATGCTTTTTATAATTGTGCCAATCTAATTCCGAATGATTTAATTATCTGTTTTATCATTCGGAGAAAAAACCCGAATGAGCTGCCTTGAAAACGATTTGGCTTTGGGTGCGCTATACTGGGCTATTTTACGGTTGATACCGTCTGCCATCATGCCGATCAATAAAATCTGCAAACCTGAAAAGCACAGGATCAGCACACTGGAAGAAACGACTTTATGGGTGAGAAAATTCAACGTAAACCCGCCGGCTTCTTCAAAAGCATACACCACGTCAAAAATAAATTTAATACCGCCAATCGCCAGGGTGAACAGAGCTGCCGGAAGAAAAATCTTTAAAGGATTGAACAACATGGATAAACGAATGACCAGGTTCATAAATTCAACAAAATTCCAGGGGACTATTTTAGACTTGCCGGCGCGCTGGTAATAATTGATAGGCACATATTCGACTTTATAATTATCGCTTAAAAACGCTACGGTGGATGTGGTGGTAAAAGAGAAACGATCCGAAAGGATATTCAGGTATTGCATGATCAACTCTTTACGGAATATACGCAGACCGGAATTGAGATCGGGAATGTGCTCGCCGGTAACATACTCTGCCAGCTTGCGCAGCATCCATTTGGCCGGACGGCGGATCAGCGGAATGGCAACATTCTCACCCTGCCGTGAACCGACGACCATATCGGCGTCTTTGATATATTCCAGCATTTTGGGAATTTGATCGGCGGGATAGGTATTATCGGCGTCGGTGATGAGGATCAGTTCATTTTTGGCGATCTGAATACCGGTTTTTAATGCCGCGCCATAACCGCGATTCTTTAAATGCTGCACTACCACGGCATTGGTGGTTCGGGCTTTATCGACAGTTTTATCCCTGGAACCGTCGTCGATAATTATGATTTCATATTCAAACCCGGTTTTGGATAAAACCTGGTTTAAATCATTCACAACGGCTACTATGCCGTTTTCCTCATTATAGGCCGGAATAACTACTGAAATAGTATTTTCCATCAACACTTCCCTGTTTTATTAAAAAAGAGACACTGCCTGCAAAGTATACAAGATAATACAAAATAGGGAGATAATCAACTTTTTTATATAAAAACACCCCGCAGGATTTTATTAAAACTCACTATTACCTCCCGCGCCAAATGAGCAGCTAAAATAACCAGGCTCAGGAGAATAATTTAAAATACCAGGCCCGGATGCGTTCCGATTGGAGCAGGCGATTTTGAATTATCATGATGGTTTGCAATACAAATCCGCGCAGCGAACCGGTTTTCAACTCTAGTTCGACAATTTTGCGCTGCCCTGTGGCCCAGGCAAATTTATAGTCTTCATCGCCAAACAGGAAATCGAATTCTTCCGCCCCGGCGGTAATCGCATCGCTGATGCGCTGGGCAAGCACAACTTTACCGGGAGAATAGCGAAACCAGTCCGTATCGAATCCCCCCTGGAAATACAACACTTTATTCCTGAATGTAAATGTGCCGATGGCGGCTATTGTCTTGTCATTGGAACTGATCGTATGTATTGCAATATAGCCACGCTTTTCCAGTTCGCTCACCAGTTTTTGAAAACCACAACGCACCGAGTTGGACGCAAAAGCGCCGAGTTGGTGTTTTTGTCTGATACGCTTTTGATGCAAATCCATCAGGCTTAATAAAGCCCGTTCCAGTTCCGGTCCGGTCGTATAACCCTGGAACTCGCCAGGAAAATAGCGATAAAGGTTTTTCACTTCATAACGCACAGCTTTGGCGCGTTTACCGCTCAGGGCATTTTGAAAATCCGTCCAACTCTTGTCAATGGCAATAAAAGGCGCCATCCCGGTTTTATGAAAGCGGATATAATCCCGGAGCTTGTTTATAAATAACTCCGGCGTGGTCAAAAGGGTGAAATCTTCGCGCAGCAGTTTGAGCCGAATAACATGCCAGTTTTTACGCTGCACCAGCAGCCATTCAGCAAAAGCGGGTAAAACGGCATCCTGGTAATCTTGATGAACAATGAAATTCTGAAAATCACAATATTTGATACAACAAAATCCCAGTTGTTTGATAGCAACAGGGCCGATTTTAGAAATGCGGTAGCCTAGCGGCGCACAACCAACCAGAACGCCTTTATCATTACGGGCCAACACCAGGTATGGATGAACCTGTTCGGCAAAAATTCGCCATGTATAAAACTGGAATACCCAGGTCTGAAACACAGTGAGGTCGGGGACTTTCTTTTCCAGTTCCTCCCACTCGTCCTTTAACAGGGAAAAATCATTTTCCGAATCCACAATTGACAGCGTTATACCTGAATGTAACACCGTGCTCCCTTGAATGAAAAATGGTTAAGAATTAATTAATTTTCGGTATATCTTTGATCTTGACTGCCGGCACCCCGCCGACTACCGTATCGGGGGGCACATCTCTGGTAACAACCGCGCCGGCAGCGACAATGGAGCGGTCGCCTATGGTCACTCCTGGCAAAATAACCACATTGGCGCCCAGCCAGACATCGTTGCCGATATGGATCGGGCGGTTATCTTCCGGATATAATTTAGCCAAAACGGAAAAGTTAGGATCGGACTGGCCGACAATAACAACTCCGGTGGCAATAGCAACCCGGTCGCCAATGACAATATTATCTTTGATAACTCCCTTTTCCGACATTGGGATAATGATATTGACGCCAAAATTTATGACCACCTTTTCCCCAATTTTAACGCCGCATTTGCGAAACAGGATTGTGCGCAGCCCGGGATGCGGGCAATAGACCGCCATCCACCGTAAAATTTCTGTAACCTGCTGGGTAAAGGTCATACCTCTCTCCCTTTTTGTTTAGCCGTTACTTTATCACGGTAACGGAAAAAACTGCCGGCATAGCGTCTGGTCAAAACCGAACCGAGTGATATTCTGCCCTTTCCCGGTAAACAGCGTAAAAACTGCGCTTCAAGCCTGACAATATGCGCCGGATCGCCGCCAAACACATTTCCCGGTTTGCCCGGCAAAGCACCCCACCAAAAGCCTTCATAGCCGAGTTTTTGTGCAAGCGCTAGTGCTGCACCCGTGCCGAAAAACTTGGGAAATGCCAGATGTTTGACCTTTTTGCCCAGTTTATTTTCCAGCATCTCTTTGGCAAGACGAAAATCCGTTTCCATATCCAGAGGAGATTGCACAAGAGATTGAATGACGCGATGATCGGCGCCCGCCAGTTCTACAAACTCCGGCCAGCGCGGTACATAGCGGTGTTCCAGGGTGTGGGACTGGAAATCAAATACGCCGCATGAGTGCATTTCCTGCAATTGCGGCCATTGTAATGGCTTGAGTAAATGCTGCAACTCCGGTTTTACCGGCTCGTGGAAACGCGGGGCAATAAATACTACCGCTGTAAAATTATACTTTTTCAGCAATGGAAAAGCGACGTCATAAAGGCTTTGCGCGCCGTCGTCAAAGGTTAATACAATACTGTTCTCCGGCGCTTTACTCTCACCTGTGATATGAGCCAGCAAGGTATCGGCGTCTATTGTTATATAATTATTAACGGTAAGATAGTCCAGATCTTGCAGAAATTGTTGCTGAGAAACCGTATGGTAACAGAACACCGGAACACCGGTTTCACCAGGACGGGCTTTATTACTATAGACAAAACGGGGAATACCGCCGGTTAGCGCCGCATGAATTTCGGGCCAGTTCTTTTCCCAAACATTACGAATACCGGTCATAATTGATCTCATACACATCCTGGTGAAAACAACTGATCCGGGTTCACACCCGGATCAGCCTTTAAATGTTAAAAAATGATTATATTAAATAAGGTAAGATTTTTTTATTAATTTTAAAACAAAATTTTGTACAGGTCGCAAACGCAGAACTTAATTAAACAACGGCGTTAATATTAAACTGGCCGGCGCAGCCGGCGGCGTTAAATCTGCCGTGCCGATTGGTTTATGCAATACAATATACATACTACCTGTAGTAGCCGAATTGGAGCCCAGGTTGACAGTTCCCTGGGTAAAATCCTTGCTGAGCATTTCATATTCCACCCCTGTATCATCTATAATATACTCGCCGCTGGAAGTCCATGAAGATAGCCAGGAGGGTTTAGCCGGTATACGGGTATCATAACCGACATATATTGTAGCGTCCTGGTTGATCGTATAAGATAAAAAGGGACTGCTATAATTTTTTTTGTCCGAGTTGGCCGTTTTAATCCAGATAAGCCCCCTGTAATCCGGGGGAATATAATACAGAGTATAAGTACGGTCGGTATAGAATACGGAACCGGGTTTAACTGACCGATCGACTGTATAAGTTAATCCCGAGGTTGCGCTAATATTAGCAATTTGAAAACTACTATAATCAGTTATATCCAAACAGTCATCACTGCCGGGCAAATTAACAAAAGATGAAGTATGGGTAGCAGGGACTGTGGTCTCTAAAATCTCCTGGCCGGGTTCGTCGCACCAATTATCAACACTGTTTGCAAAATTGGATATTGCCTGCAGGTATAATTGCTCAACAGGATCAACCCCCCAAATCGTCGCAATGCCGGCGGCTCCGTTTATTACCTCCGAACGCATAAATTCCCAGTTATACGTCGGCTCTACCGTTTTGTCATTCCAAACGGCGGTATTACGATAAACGCCATCCATGCTCCAGTACACAAAAGGAATCCCATCACTTTTATAAGCATTGCCGTCTTCATCGATCACGAAATCGGCGCCAACAGCCACAGCCTGCATCGGCGTCATAGTTTTTTCAATTGCGAAAAGATGCTCAATATTCGGATCAATCAATTTTCCCTGTTCTTTCATAAAATCGACCGCCCACTTGAACCATTCGGCAACTTTGGTATTCCAGATCACTTTGATTTCCCAACCCGGACTATAATATACGTTCGGGTAGCGCCAGGTTTTTTGAATCACTTTTTGCATAATAAGCTGTTGCACCTGTCGTGCTTCCATTATGCTGGCATCTGTGGAGGTAACATTGTAAAAATCCATCGGATCCTGCAATGGCCCGGGATCATAACCACAATGTTTAGTACAGGCTGCGTTGAAAGAATAATTCCAGGGATAATTGATCAATCCATAACCGAAAAAGGAAATACCGACCATAACATCATTTTCATAAGCCTTTTTGGCAATAGCTGCAATTTTATCATAAAAAGCGTCAGGGGTATTTTTGGTATAAGTCCATGATACTGCGGTAAAGTTTTCAATCATAAACCAAATATGGTTAACGCCTTTACTTTTCATAGTTGTAATAAAATTAATATCAAAATCCATCACATGAAAATCATTATCATTTGGAACAGCGCATATTAGCAAAATTGGCTCGCCATTGTAGGTCAGATAATTGGGGTTTTTATCAAACACTTCCAGTTGAGCGCCGGCATTATATACAAGAGCTATCAGAATTAAAATCAATATTATATATAAAACAATATGATTCTTAAAATTGCGTATGTCCAGGGTATTCATTTATAACTCCACTAGTGATGGAATGAGTTGACTCATTTCTCAGATGGCTATATATAGTTATACTGCAAAATTTTAAGCAATCATTATGCCATTTTGTTAATGAAAATTGAGATAATGCCGTTTTCCCCATTTATTTGATTAGTATAAGAATTTGATTTTTATGAAATTATAACAGCCCAAAACAGTGAATTTTCAACAATAACCGGTGAAAGTGTTAAGGCGGGTATTCTTATCCCCCGAATGTCCCATTTGTATTTCATAATTGTTGCTTTTACTGGGCATTTTTTGCCCTAAAATCATGAACTTTTACTTGCCAGGTGCGGGACGATTATCCCCGGAAACCGGAGGACTAGCGTTTTTGCCCCCCCGCATGGACAACCCGTACAGCAGGTAAAAAACGAATCCAGGCAGTGAAATGATAATGACCAGTAAAAAGGTAACGATGGAGAGTAAAAAAGCTGTAGAAATGGAGACGCCCAGTTTGCTTAAAAAGAACACAAATGCCCCTTCCCGAATACCGATTCCGCCGACAGCCAGCGGCAGCATGGTCGCCAGGGTGACCAGCGGTACAATTATAATCCAGTATTTGATGCCGATATGAATATCAAAAGAAAGAGCTATAAAATAGGAAATAGCTACCCGGCTGAACTGGAACACGATCGAGACCAGGAACACTTTAAACACTGCCCATTTATTGTTTTTAAAGTCAATTATAGAATCATAAATACGGTGCAATAAAGTAACATATTTTTCAATTTTTGGCGGAGAAAAATGCAGTTTATACAATATCCATTCCAGAAAAACGATAAGGTAACGGGAAAGAATAACTCCGCCAAACAATACAAAAAGACAAATAATTATGGTAATTATAAACTGCCAGGTATTATTGACAAAACCGGTTTCGATTGCCAGCACACCCATCAGTACAACAAAAATCAGGGATATGATCCCCAGCAGCCGGTCAACAACAACTGTCGATACTGAATCATGGGTGTTCCTGATATACCGCGACAAGCTGTAAGAACGTAACAAGTCAATGCCAAGACTCGATGGTAAAAAGGTGCCAATGAAACTGCTGATATAATATATTTTAAATATCTCCCAAAACGGCACCCGGATGTTTTTTACCTTGAGGAGCATCCGCCATTTAACCGACTTGAGAACAAGCTCCACCATCGTCGGTATGAGCGCTATAAGGATATACTCGTATTTAAGCGACGCTAATGTACTTCTGGCAGCGCTCCAGTCAATTTTATTGACCAGATAAAGAAAAATGGCCCCGCTCAGGACCATTCTTCCCAAATACTTGCAAATATTTTTATAATCCGGTTTCATCATACCGCTGGGCGCTTCCAGCCTCCATTCATCTATTTATCTTTATGAAAGGCCCGTTCCAGCGATTCATCCAGGGAAAGCTCCGGGTACCAGTTCAGGGTTTTTAAAAGCAACGAGCCGTCATAACGCACATTTTTAAACTTGGTATTCAGCCGGTAACGGGTCAAACCAAATTTCCCTTTTAAACCCGGCACCTTGTTGGCGATTTCAAAGCACAATCCCATTAGTTTCAACAGGCTGAATGGTACGGGAACGACAATACTTTTCAATCGCACGGCGCGCAGGTAATATTGTAAATATTCCTTGTAAGTAATGGTTTTGGGATCAATGATATTATAAATTTTTCCATTGGTTTTATCATTATCCAGCAGGCGGATCATGACCTCACAGGTGTTATAGATGTAGGTTAACGGCAATACTTTTTCCTCACAACCGATGCGTAAAATAACTTTACCGCCGGCTGCAGAAAACCCCAGATGCGGGAAAAACATATTGCGGCGGGCGCCATAAACCAACCCGGGGCGGACAATAGTAATCGGCATTGTTGAGGTTTTCATAAATTCCTGCACATATTGCTCACTCAAAGTTTTAGTATAGGCATACCCGCCTGCCCGCTCCGGGAAGCGCTCCAGGGCAAAACTTTCATTGATCAAAGATTTATTGGGAATGGTGTTCATATCATAAACTACCAGGGAACTGACATGGACAAATTTTTTTATGCCGGCTTGCTGCGCCAGGTCGAGCATGTATTTTGTGCCCTCGATGGTGCCGCGTTTCTGTTCCTCAAATGTACCAAAAGTAGTCGCCCCGGCATGTATGACCATATCAACGCCATCCATGATCCCGCGTAATGATTCCTTGTCGCCAAGGTCGCCGACAAATACTTCCACCGGCATTTTATCCAGAAATTCCCGGTTGCTTTTCGGCCTGACCATAGCCTTTACCTGGTATTTTTTTTGTAATAACACCTCAACTAGACGACTGCCTAAAAAACCGGAAGCGCCGGTTACCAGTACTTTCATGATATGCTCCTTTATTTCCAGATTTTCTCAGATAATTCGATCACCTTTAGCGCATCTTGTCCGCTAACCGGCAATGGCCAGTCTTTATCGAGACTGGTATAAAAAGCGTTGATCAGGTTTGTCATACCCGCGGTCGGGGAAATTCTTTTTAAAGCGACGCCAGCGGTAACACAGATGGTATTGCCAAACATTTGCATGGACTGGGAAATACTATCCACTCCCCTGGCAAAAGCTTTGGGGATGCGGCGCCAGGTTTTTTGTTTGACAATGCTCATGTTGGACAGATCAACCCGCGCGATCATTTTAGTGCCATACAGAACCAGGGTAAAAATATCCGGTTTTACGGACAACGACATATTAATAGCGGCAGTTGCATTTTGGGCGTCGAATAAAATCCGTACTTCTTCTTTCAGTATATTATCGCCGCCAGGATTCTTTTTAATGATATGAGTAGTATTGATATTCTGTAACAGGTCAAAAATAATTGCCGCGGGATGCGGGAACAGATCTTGCAAAAAATGTCCCTTCATTTCTTTCAGCCAGGTCCCTTCCAGACCATTAGCGCCTATGACCCGGCGGGTATCGAATCCGAAAAATACTTCAGCATGGAGCAGGTCGCCAAAAGCAAAACTGTTGGCAATATCGCGGGCTCGTCTATAGGTGGGGTCGTATAACATATTATGATTGACGCCCAGCCTGGCGCCGCTTTTTTCAGCAGCCTTGTTCATTACTTCAACATCTTTGACGGTCAGGGCAACTGGTTTTTCAATTAAAACATGAATCCCCTTCTCCAGAGCCGGTAATGCCACCTCTTTATGCAGGTGCGGGGGCGTCAGGACATGCAGCGCGTCAATTTTTTCATTCTTTAACAACTCGTCAACACGGGTATAGAATTTAACTCCGCCAAGCTCTTCCGCTTTGCGTTTGGCAAGTTCCGGGTTCACATCACAAATTGCCGCCAGTTCCGTTAGTGGATTGGTCATGATCGCATGAAAATGGAACCTGGAAATATTTCCACAACCGATTACTGCTGATCTCATCCGTTTGTCCTCATTTTATATATTGATAACAATGCCGGGGCGCAACCCGCATTATACAGCGCCCGGTACCGGTTTTTCGCGTTATTACCGGAATAAACATGAATGTATAGTATACAAAATTTATTTATCTTTTTCAAGTAACTCGATATAAATAGCTTCCAGAGCCCGGACATTATTTTGAATACTGAAACGCTTAGACGCTTCCGGGCCGCTTTGGGCCATTTGCTGCGCCAGGGTAGGATTTTCTATGATCTTGTTGATCCCTTCAGCTAATGCTCCAGGTAGTCCGGCGGGCACCAGCAGGGCGGCGCCGGAATCGTCGTTTATTTCCACCATACCGCCTACCCGCGAAGCGACAATCGGTTTACCCATTGCCATCGCTTCCACCATAACCAGACCGAAACCCTCGTTCAGGGAGGGAATGGCCACAAGATCGTACAAGGTGAGCAGATCGTATATATCAGTACGAAAACCGATCAGTTTAACCTGCTCTTGCAATCCCAGTTCAGCGATCATTTGCAGCAACGCTGCCCGTTGCGGGCCGTCGCCGGTGATCAGCAACCGCGCCTGTGGGTGTTTGGCGACAATTTCACGCATGGCGGCAATCAAAAACTGGTTACCCTTTTCCTCACGCAGCCGGGTGAGCGTGCCGATGATAAAATGATCGCTGCTCAGTCCAAATTCCTGACGCAGTTCGGATACACGCCGGTCGTTACAACGCTTAAAGGGTTCCAGGTTTACGCCATTATAAACCACACTGATTAATTCCTTTGGCACATGCCGACCGCTGTGCAGAAAATCTTTTACTGCTCCGGAAACACCAATGGCGGCATCGGTATAATTGCGTAACAAAAAATCGGCCAGATATTGGTGCGGTAATATTTTTAATATGGCATGTTCGTGGACAATATTGGGAATATGCCGCAGCCGCGCCGCAATTCTGCCGAAATTAGCGGAGCTATAGCCATGCAAATGCAGCAGGTCGATGTTCTCGCGGTCAATCAGTTTCACCAGCCCGGTTATGTTACCGATAGAGTATTTGCCGTTGCCGAGGAAAAAGACTTTAATTCCTTCATCAGTGTATATGTGTCCCGCAGGTTCTTCTTTTTTCAAACCACAAGCCATAACATTAAAACGCTCTCTATCGGCATAGCGATGCCAGTCGCGGATAAGATATGCGCAACTGCTGGGATTGATCCCATCCATAGAAAATTTATCGATAACCTGCAAAATATTATATTTTGTTTTTTTCACACCCGCTCCACATTTTCATCTCGGATATTGAAAAGAAATTCCAGAAAACCGCTGTCGGGAAAGATCAGTCCTCTTCTTCCAGCCTGCGGTTTTTGATCACTTTGGCCGGAATGCCGACCGCAATACTGAATTCCGGAATAACGCCGCGCACTACCGCCGAGGTGCCGATTATACAGTCCCTGCCGATATGCGCGCCGTCAGTCACCTTGACACTGGCGCCCAGCCACACATTATCTTCGATGATAATGCCGTCGGACTTGCGTTCCTGTTCCAGCACAGAAATATCGGTGCGGGTATAGGTATGCTCGCCGCCAATGAGATAGCAATAGGCGGCAAACAGGGCGTTTTTACCCAGCGTTACCTTGCTGGCGGAAAAAATTTCACAGTTAAATCCAATATTGGCATTCTCACCGATTTCGATATCGCCATCCTTGCAACTCAGTATCGTATTCCGTCCGATAAACGAACCGGAACCGATCACAACCCCCTTGTTATGCTCGCCTTTGGCATCCAGCAGGCAATTATCGTCTATTACCACATTATCGCCAATGACAATTTTATGGGGATGCCTGAGAACCACATTCATCCCAAAATTTACATTTCGTCCAACCTTGCCGAGTAATGAGGGATACAGTTTACCACGCAGTAACAAACCCAAGGCGCCGGGCATATTGCCGCACAACATGACGATCAACTCGTATTTGACCAGCGTCCACAATCCGCTTTTCCCGATAACCAGGTTACAATATTTAGCTATTTTACCGACACGGGCGTCGTGCAGATCCCGCTGAATTCCTACCGGAGTGGTATTATCCATATAAACACCTCATACTGCGCTTGTATGGCGCGGTTTTAAATAACCTTGTTCAATGTACCAGTCCACTGTTGCGTGGATACCCTCGCGAATATTTACCTTGGGCTGGAATCCCAGTTCGGTTTTAGCTTTGTCAATGGAAAAAGCCCGATCCTTGACATAAATATCCACCCGTCGCCGGAAAATGGGGGGTTGCAAGCGCAAGGGAATAAATATCTTTTCACAGATAAAGCCGGCCCAGTAAACCGGCCACAAGGGGAGCCGGATTATTTTGGGTTTTATACCCAAATCGTCGGCAATGTATGTGGCAAACTCGCCAAGCGTGCAATAACCGTCGCCGGCAATAATATAAACCTGTCCAACTGCATGGGGATTTTCTCCCGCCAGGCGAAAACCTTCGACAATATCGGTAACATGAGTTAAATGGTAATAGGGGTCTTTGCGGCCCAGCATGATAAACCGCTGTTTTTGTACCATACGATACATTTTCAACATTCGTAAATCGCCGGGGCCATAAATACCTGAAGGCCGCACCACTGTAACCGGGAGGCGCTGGTTACAATAGTAGAACAAGGCCGTTTTTTCAGCCGCCAGCTTGGTTTCCTGGTATATATCGCCGGGCTTGAACGGCGCGTTCTCGTCCGCAGGGGGATAATCGACATGACCATGTACGCCAACTGTGCTGCAATACACTACCCGCTTTACTCCCTGGCGAAGGGCGGCATTCATAATATTTTCCGTACCGGTAACATTGACAGTGTAATACTCCTTATCCGGTACATTGGCAGCGCGATACAATGCGGCGATATGAAAAACAATATCAATACCTTCAAGCGCAGCCAAAACTACGGTGGCATCGGTAACATCGCCATAGACAATTTCAACCGGCAAGGCGCGCAGGCGCTCTACATTGCTGCTGGAACGCACCAGGGTACGAACCCGGTATCCATGTTCCAAAAGATTTTTGACCATATAGCCGCCGGTAAAGCCGGAGGCGCCGGTGACCAGCGCTGTTTTTTTATTCAATTCCTGCATATTCTATTAAACCGGTTTATATTTTTCTTTTACCTGGTTAATTTCAATGTTGATACGCTCCCTGTTCCAGCCCAGTTCACCGGCCATCAAATCGGCGCAGGCCTGCAAGCAGTCATCGGCCGGACATTCACCGGAACCCAGATCGGTGCGCCGCAGCACAACATCAGCCAGCTTGAGCGCTCCCTCCTCGCGGACTGCATGAACAACCTCTGCTTTTATTACGGCTGAATCCTTTGCCAGCGGCTGCGCCAGTTCCGGTTGTTCTTTGATACAGGCGATCACTTGTTTGTACAAAGTTCCATAATTATATAATAACCGGGTCAAAACAGCTTCGGGCAATATATCCCGGTTGGCGTTAAGCGAATCGGCAATAAAAGACCGGTAATCGCCCATATCTCCACCTGGCAATGGTTTTTGCCGGGTTGAAAACAACCGCGTGTCGTTGTGGAGTTTACTCATTACCAGGTTCATGGTTTTTTCCGCTACATCACGGGCAGTGGTGTATTTAACGCCAACTACACTCAACAATCCCTCAAGCTGCGAGGTCTTGGTATAATCGACAATCCGGTAATGCGGCAGCAACTGCACATCGTCGCCGGGCGTCGGTTCTTTGGCCAGCGGCAGTACGCCACCGTGAATACAGGTTACATCGCTGCGTTGTAAATGCAGCTCGGGCATCAACATATTCAATTCCGCAAGCAGATCCTGTACATCGCTTTCTTTTACTTTGAACGAATCGGCATCGCCGTTATATGGCAGATGCGAAGTGCCGATGATCGTATAATCGCGCCAGGGTGTAACAAACAACAGGCGGCGTTTTTTTCTACGATATTGTTTACCGTCCCTGAATTCAATATTACTGGAAATACCAATCGCATATTTTGTGGTAATTTTTCTTTTCAACACAATGTTCATAGCTTTGGAGAGTATAAATTTTTGTGGCGCCACGCCGGAATCAACCAGGCCAGTGATTTTATTGGTCCATGGACCTGCGGTAGTTACAACCATTTTCGCGCGGATTTCATACTCACCTCCGGTCAACACATCTCTTACTCGTGCTCCACAAACACAACTCTCATTTTTGAGAAAAGAGATCGCTTTCATATAATTAAATACATCGGCGCCATTATTGGCCGCAGCCAGGATAAAAGAAAGCGCCAGGCGCTCGGTATTATAAGCCTGGGCATCATACCAAACGGCGGCGCCGGTATAGTTGCTGTCCATTAAAACTGGTATTTCCACAGCGCAGGCGCGTCTGGAGATAACCCGGCCGTTACCGATGCGTTTTTGAGGATCATTACCAAAATTACGGGCGCAACTGATTATATCATTCAACAATAATCCGGCAAACATAACATGTTTGCTTTTCATGGTCAAGCCATAGGTAGGCATGATACAAGGCAACGGGTGGATCAGGTGCGGTGCAATTTTCAACATGGTTTTACGCTCGCGAATGGACTCTATGGTCCGCATAATATCCATCGTTTGTAAATAGCGTAACCCGCCATGAATGATCTTTAAACTGTTGCCCGAGGTTTCGGCGGCAAAATCGGTTTTTTCTACCAGCGCGACTTTTAACCCGCGAGACACTGCCTCCCAGGCCAACGCAGAACCATACATACCGCCGCCGATTATTAACAGATCATATTGTTTATCCTGCAAATTTTGCAGATTACGTTTCATTCCATTCCTCCCGGTCTTTTTTCACATTTTATTGTAATCGGTGTTCCAAATAACCTGGTAATACCTATTTTTCCCCAAAAACTTTCCACCCGAAAAGCCAGCCTTGGGGAATTTAACATCCGGTACAAGGCCACCGGTAAAAAAAAGCTTTTTAACTTGATCTCCAGAGTAAAACCGTGTTGGCCAAATTCTGCAGCTACAGTTTTACCTAAAAAGCCGCGATAGCTTTGAATGTTATTTAACAACGGTTTGACCAGTTTGCGAAAAACCCGTTCAAACAGGGACATACTAAAATAATTGGGAAAATCCAACACCACATCTTTGCTGGACACCCGGCATAATTCCGCCACCATCCGCTTCCAATCCACCACATGCATGAGCACACGCGAAGAGACAACAGCGTCGAATGCCTGGTTACGAAAACAGAGATGGTGAGCATCGCATACTACCGCCTCATAATGGATATTATGTTGTCGCGCCAGTTTACGCGCCTGGATGAGCATTGGCAGCGAAGCATCGGAAGCGACTACAAATCCCCGTTTGGCAAAATGACCGGTTAGTTTACCGGTGCCGGCGCCGACATCCAGCATTAATTTAAAATGTGGGATCAGTTTATCATACAACTCGGTTTCATAGCGTTTTAAAAAAGCGCCAAAGCCGGAGCCAAAGCGATCTTTTTCATAAATATCTGCAAAATGAGAATCGGCATACAGGGAATAGCTGTAATGCTCTTTGAGATTCTTTTTCAATACATACCTCGATGCTATTCTTTGTGATCTTGCCAAGCCATTGCCAGAATTGCGGCAGTTTTATCCAGGTATTCCTGGTAGCTATATTGTCGTTCAGCCAGGTCGCGGGCAGCCTGCACCATTTTATTGCGCCGGGGTTCATCATCCAGAATGGCAATAATGCCGGCGGCAAAATCTTCCGGGCTGGCATCGGCCAAAACCGCCACAGTATCATTTAATATCTGGGTATGGGTAATATGACGGGTAGCCACTATGGGTTTTCCCGAACGCAAATATGAATATATTTTGAGCGGCGAGTTATTGCCTTTTAAACGGGGCGAGACCAGCACATCCGCCAACTGCACAAAAGCCGGGATCACCTGCGGCTGCACAAAGCCGGTGAAAATAAAATTGTCGCCGAACCCGGTTTTAGATGCCATATCGCGATAAAGCTGCTGCTGCGCTTCATTGCCGCCTACCAGCACAAATCGTACCTTGTCGCCATACTTTTTTACAACAGGTGCGGCGCCTTGCACCAGCAAGTCGATTCCCTGGTATGGTTCAAAAGTGCCATAATATAAAATAACGGTTTTGCCGGTCAAGCCATACTCGTTTTGCAAACGCTGCAAGGCAGTGTTATCAGGAGGAAAAACCAGGCTGTTATCGGCAACGTTTTCAATCAACAGGCTCTTTTTATCAGGGAAATTCTTTTCCACATAATTTTGCAATTCCGGGCAGATGGTGATAACAGCATTGGCGCTTTTTATGGTATAATTTTCCAAATGGTCAAATATCTTTAAAAAAGGTTTGAACCGGGTAAATTTGAAATTGATCAATTGCTGCGGTAAACTGGAATGCATATCATACAAATGCGGTATCTTGTAACGTTTGGCAAAAAAGGCGCCCCAGAAACTGGCCTCCTCATGGGTATGGATCAGGTCATATTTTTTTTGTCGCAATAGCTTTATAGTAAGGAAAATCAGAAACAGATCCAGGAATATTTTAGTTTTGGACGGCCCGACTTTGACGTGACGGACAAACGGAATACGGGCAGCACGATAAATGGTAACCCCCTCAATCGGCACGTCCTGACCGACCGGATAAGTAGCCAGATCCACATGGTGACCGAGCAGGGATAAAGCTTTCATACGATGTAAAACACTAAAGGGAGTACCACGGGGTTGGAACCAGGGTTGAGGCGCCAGCATTAAAATTCGTAATTTTTTCATAATTCCCGTTTCATTCCTTCAACTCTCATCCTCGGTTAAAATGGTAATTTCAACTACTACTCCGCCCCGTATCCGGTAATTACAACAAAAAATGTTTTCATCATTATCCGCCAGTCCAGCATTAACGACCAGTTGTCAATATATTCCAGGTCCATTTTCATCCACTGGTCAAACGATAATTTATTCCGCCCGCTGACCTGCCAGATACAGGTAATGCCCGGTTTTAATGATAAACGCCGCCGCTGCCAGATCTTGTAATTTTCTACTTCGCTGACAATTGGCGGCCTGGGCCCAACTATGCTCATATCCCCTTTTAATACATTGAATAACTGCGGTAATTCATCGATGCTGGTTTTACGAATAAACGAGCCGACATTGGTTATGCGCGGATCTTTTTTCATTTTAAAGACCGGCCCATCCATTTCATTTTCCTGCGCCAGGTCAGCTTTCATTTCTTCAGCATTATTGATCATGGAGCGAAATTTATATAGCACAAACTTGCGTCCTTTCAAACCGCAGCGCACCTGTTTGAACAGGATCGGCCCCCGGGTTTCCAGTTTAATTGCAATCGCAGTAATCAGCATAATCGGTGAAAATATGATCAATGATAACGCAGAGATAATTATATCGAGCAAACGCTTGATAAACAACTGCCATTCCCGCGCATGAAAAGTTTTAAATTCCAGCAATGGAAAACCATTAAAATCGGTTTGCTTGGTTTGCGCCAGGGTTAAATTATAAAAATCAAGCGATAACGCCGTATTAATGCCGACCTCTTCGCACGCCAGTATCGCCTCTTCAATTAAAGGCAGCCAATGACGGGGGACGACAAAGATCACCCGGTCGATAACGATCTGGTTGATGATAAAGGGAATATCTTTGATGCGGCCCATCACCCGGTAGCCAGCTATTTTTTTACCATACAGGGCGTGGTCGTCATCGATCAAACCGACTATTTTCAACCCCCAATTACCATGATTATGAACAGCATCGATAAATTCCAACGCCCGTTTGCCGGTGCCGACAATTAAGAGATTTTCCTGGTTCAATCCTTTGGAATGGACATTATCCAGAATTTTTAGCAGCGCCCACTTTTCCAGCAGTATCAATATATACGCTGTAGTGGCATAAACGACAAAAAACAAACGGCTGGTCATTTGCAATTTGGCTAAAAAGACAAAGTTACCTGAAGCCAGGGTTGCCCACAGGCCGGAAACGATAATTAACCAGACTAATTTTTTAAAGGGCCTGGTTCGGTAGCCTTCATAAATGCCATATATGGAAAAGATCACAACCCAGATCAGCGGGAATCCCCCGAACAACATCCAAAAATTACTGGCAAAATTTAAAAAACCTGAAAATGTAGCGCTGGTAGCATAAGCCTTGATATTCAACTGGGCAATTTGCCGGATAAATTCATCCAGAAAATAGGCGATCGGGAATACAACAAGAAGCACTACAAAATCGATGCCCTTTAAAATATTGCCAAGAAACTTTTCTCGTTCCGATACCATAAATGCTACAAAATATCCTGTTTTACAGAGTCCTTGTTTTTGAACCACTGTACAAATTTATCAATACCTGCTTCAATGGCGACTTGCGGATGATAATCCAAATCATGCCTGGCGTTAGAGATGTCGGCAAAAGTGATTGGAACATCACCCGGTTGATCGGGCTTCCAGTCAATGATGGCTTTTTTCCCTAAACCGTTCTGTATTAAATCAATCAGGTACAACAATTCAACAGTATTCGACTCGCCAAGATTATAAATATGGTAACCGTTACATCGGTTAATAGCAGCCTCGATTCCCTGCAGAATATCCGTAATAAAAGTATAATCGCGCCGGCTTTTACCGTCGCCGAACACCGGTATGGGTTTGCCCTTGTCGATCAAATTGGCAAATTTATGTATAGCCATGTCCGGTCGCTGCCTGGGCCCATAAACAGTGAAAAAACGCAGGCAATTAATGGAAATTTTATAGAGTTTATGATAGGTATAACAAACCAGTTCGCCGGCTTTTTTAGTAGCTGCATAAGGCGAAATGGGATTATCAACGGAATCGCTTTCGCTGAACGGCACTTTTTTATTGGCGCCATAAACCGATGAAGAAGAAGCAAATACAAACCGCGAAATGCCATGCTCGCGGCACATTTCCAAAAGGTGCATGGTGCCCTGTACGTTTACCCGTTCATATAACAAGGGTTCCAAAATCGAAGGCCGCACCCCGGCACGGGCCGCCAGGTGGACAATGGCATCAAATTTATGCCCGGTGAATATTTTTTGCAGCAACGGCAGGTCAAGAATATCACCTTCAAGTAATTGATAATTTTTATGCGCAACCAGCCCGGCGATGTTGTTCCGTTTTATGGCAGGATCGTAATAATCATTAAAATTATCAAGACAGACAATTTCATGCCCCTGGTTTACCAAACTTGCACTTAGATGTGAGCCAATAAAACCTGCACCCCCGGTAACCAATAACTTCATCATCAACCCTTATTAAGTCCAAACCCTAATAATGATAGTAACTATATGTATTATTCAATATCGCTGTTTCCGAACCATTCAGGATAACGCCAATCAGATTCACATTCACATTACCAAAAACTTCCAGTTTTTCCTGGGCTATCTTTCTGTCGGTTTGCCCGGCTTTGACGACTACGGCCACGGCATCGACCTGGGTGCCGATGACAACACAATCGGTCGCCGCTTCCAGGGGTGGGGCATCGAACAGGATAAAATCAAATTTCCGGCGCGCTTCATCGAGGAACTGGCGCATTTGCGGCGAACCCAATAATTCCGATGGATTGGGGATCATTGAACCGCAACTGATTATAGATAAATTGGGAATATGCGTCTGCTGCACCACGCTGGACAAGGTAACCCGGTTATTCAAATAATTGGTAAAGCCGGGATCCTTTTTCATACCAAATGTATTATGCAACACACCGCGCCGTAAATCGGCGTCGACCAGCAGGGTATTGGTACGCTGCTGGGCAAGGATAATCGCCAGGTTGCTGGCGGTAAACGATTTACCTTCTTCGGGGCTGATGCTGGTGAGCAGCAGGGTATGAATGCGTCCGGTATTTTTGGAAAACATTAAGTGCGTACGCAGGGCGCGATACGATTCACCAATTGGCGTGGGTGAATAATCGTGAGTGACCAGTTGCCGGTCGATTTGTTTGGCTTTTTCAAAATCCTGGTATTCTTTAATATTGCCGAACTTGACAATGGGAATAGCGCCCAGCACCGGTAAATTTAACAGCCGTTCCACATCGCTAAAGGAGCGGATTTTATGGTCGGAAATCTCTAAAAGAAGCGCTATGACCACGCCCAGTATCAAACCCAAGCCACCGCCGAGTAACACCCGCGACATTTTACTGGGATTGATTGGCGAAGTCGGCGTAATAGCCCGGTCCAGAATGGCAATTTCATTTTCTTCAACCACATCGGCCAGCTCCATTTTTTGCATTTCCTGCAGCAACAGAAAATATTTATCTTCGGCAATTTTCTTTTTTCGCTCCAGTTCCATAAACCGGTACTGATCCTGCGGCAGTAAATTCAATTGTGTTTGAATGCCGGATAAATCGGTGCGGGATTCGGATTCCCGTTTTGCCAGGGTGTTGCGAAAGCTGGAGGCAAAATTGATAATATCTTTTTGGGTAAGGCGTATGTTATCCCTGACCTGCAGTAATTCCGGGTGATCGGGCGAGAACTGTTGAAAAAGCCGGTCATATTCTTTTTGCAATGCCTGTAATTGCTGTTTAAGGATAGCCATTTTGGTTTCGTTAGCAAACATGGAATTATTGGCAATTTCTGTAACAATAAAACTACGGTATTGGTCGGGGTCGGGCTCGGAATCGGCTTTATCCAACCGATCCAGGTATTCGGTGAGTTGATTACGTTGGCGGGGCAGATCGCGCAGGGCTTTATCATAATCGGTAAGCCGATCCAGCAAACGCTGCTTTTCGCCATCCAGACTCAGCGGATAACGTGAATAAAAGTTACGTAATTCCGCCTCGACCGCATTCACTTTATTTTCTGCAGTCTTTAATTGTTTGGAAATAATATCCCGTTTTAAATCAACATCGCGGGTTTTCAAGTTCATACTTTCATCAACATAAACTTCAGCAATACGATTCAGCTTTTGGGGCAAAAGTTCCGGATCGGTGCCATTCATTTGCAGGATCATATATGAACCGCCGCCAAAAAAATCCACGCTTAAATCGCGGGATATTGCATCGGCAGCTTTATCAATCGGTACTACTTTAAAACCTATTTCTTTGGGAAACTCAACAGCATGAGGCTGCAACTGGAAGGTAACTCCGTTGCCGCTGCGTTCTTCGGCTACAGCATCCCACACATTGGCGCTGTCAAGGACTGTTCCACCGGTGCTGTCCATAAAGACAAAATAGTAATTGCCGGCTTCATCGATTGTGATCTTGTATTTGCCGGTTACCGGTTCCTCGCTGGTATAGTATTTAAAAAATAGTTCATCGGCGCTTTTAAGAGAAGTATCCTGAAGCACAATCGCCAAACCAAGCTGGGCCGTTACCCGGTTGATGAACGTACGGCTGCGGATTTCGCCTTTGCGCTCATTATTCCAAAACTGTCCCGCGTCCTGGTCGATCGAACGAATTTTCAAATTTACATAAGCCCGGTAAATGGGCACCTGGTTCCTGGCCTTTAAATAAAAAGGAATGGCAACCAGTATCATGCACAAAATAATTAATATTTTTCTTTTCCAAATACCTTTAATATACTTTTGGAAATCTATTTGCGAAACACTTGCCGTCTCCGCAGGTGTATGCAGGCTATCTAATTCTTCCATAATTCTCTTGATTCACATTATTGTTTTAATAGTGTTAAATACAAAATGATCAACGACATACCAAACTGGAAATATCGCATCATACTTCTAAAAGTCGGACGGTTAGCGCGGGGGACAACCAATTCGTCTCCCGACTGGAAGCCCAGTTCATAGAGCGAAGTACCCTGCTGAATCGCCTCGACAAAATCTTTGTATATTATCTCATCCTTGCGCATAATAAACATATCATTGAGAGCCGACAGAGCATCGAGCCCGCCGACCAGACCGCCGGCCTGTTTAATCATATCCCAAAACGACATATCCAGGCTCATCCGGTACATACCGGGTTGCCCGAAATCACCACGCAAAGTTATACGTATTAAAGGCTTGACAACGACCATAGGTTCCCGGGCATAAGGTTTAAACTGTTCCGTCAGCAATAAACGTATCTCTTCTGCCGTCATTCCGGCGACATGTATACTGCCCAGGGTTAGCAGGTCAACCTGACCAAAGCCGTTTATGACAAACGCTTTATCATGAAAATTGGCTACAAATTTGCCCTCGACCGGAGCAAATCCGCCATCGTACACATACAAATGAATAGCATCACCCGGACCGACAATTATTTCTCCCAGACGGTCGTCCTGCGAATAGACGCTGCCGGTCAGTATCAAATGCAGTAGAAAACCAATTGCACAACCTTTCAACACTTTCTTCACTCTAAACCTCATACTTGAGCTGTTAACCATATAATCTTTTAGCGGGAACGGTAAAAACGATACCGTTTAGCTTTGGATTCAAGATTCATTTTCTTTAAAGTTGCCCGTAGTTTGAAATAGCCGATTTTGGTAAATCCAAACCGTTGCGATTTCAACTCTTTACAAATACTCATCACTCCCCCCATTGGATTCTCGATAACTATCTTTTTGATCTTTTCAGTAACAGGCAGATCAGCTTCCTCAATAGCCAGTTTGCGTTTGCTGAAAGAAGCAGATTTGGGTACAGCAATACCTTTTTCATGACGGCGGGCAGCAATAGCTTCGATTTCATCTTCAGTGGGGGTTGAATCGCTTTCCTGAATTTCTGTTAAGGCGCCATTATGCGGTGAAGTAAATTTTAAACCACGGCAATAATCAAAATCATCTATTGCCTCTTCCAGAGAGTCATAACTGGTCAGGATGCGGTTGAATTCCAGCATTTCAAACACTTCATAAACATCGGGCGTCATTTGGGTAATTTTAAGATCGCCGCCCTTTTCGCGCAAACCGCGAATTTCACCAACAAAGATACCCCACCCTGCGCTGCTGACATAATGCACACCACCCAGATCAATGATAAACTGGTTATTGCCCTGATTGATCTGTTCAGCCAGGGTCTTTTGCAGATCGGGTGAAGTTGTCGTATCGATATAACCGCTTACACGCAATAATATAATATCTTTTAATGCACCTATTCTATATAAACTTTTCTCAATACCTTCCATGCCCTGCCCAAGTACGAATTCTTTATGTTTGTATGTAATTTATTTATTCAAAAAAAGCAAAGTTAATGCCAGTGATAAAACTGTTAATAATTAATTTATAAAAATTTTAAAATAGATTTCATTTATCATTCTTATTTTTATTGAACTTAGACAACCAATCATTACGCCTGTTCATTGCGGTATTGCCCAAAAATCACAAGGGCATAAAAATGCCGTTCTTTTTTACTGATATTGTTATAGCGCGAAACACTTTTGACTCATACCAAAACAATATCAGTATGACAATAACATCCATCAAGAACGGCGCAAAAATAGTCTATTTATGTTTTTTATTATTTACCAGCGATAAATATGTTTTAACATATTTTTCTGCAGCTACAGACCATGAATAATCGGCGCGCATACCGCGTTTGATCAGCTTTTGCCAGTTCTTTTGATCATTATAAACAGCAACAGCACGTTTGATGGCATCTACCATATCTTTTTTATTATATGGTGTAAACGAAAAACCATTACTGTTTTCCGGATCCTGATCATAATCGATTATTGTATCTTTCAAACCTCCTGTGCTGCGTACAATCGGTACAGTTCCATATTTTAAACTATACATCTGATTCAAGCCGCAGGGTTCATAACGGGACGGCATTAAAAACATATCGCTGCCCGCTTCAATCAAATGCGCCAGGTCATTGTCGAACTGTAAAAAGAGCGCAACGTTTTTCGGAAAAGTTTTACAAATCTTTTGCAAGGCGTCGTGATAAGCCGGTTCACCCAAACCCAATATCACCAGACGAACATCCAGGGCGATAATATCTTTAATAGCAGCCTGAAGTAAATCAAAACCCTTTTGCCCTGCCAGCCGCGACACCATGCCGATCAGGGGTTTGTTGTCATTGGTCGGGAAATTACATTTTTCCAGTAATTTAAGCTTATTATGAGCCTTGCTTTCCGGTTTGTTATGGGAATATTTTTCAGCAATCAATGAATCCGTTTCGGGATTCCACTCGGAATAATCGACGCCGTTCAAAATACCTTCAAAATCTTTATTGCGCGATTTTAAATAGTCGGTCATTCCAGCGCCAATCTCCGGATCGGTGAGAACTTCATCGGCATACGCCTGGCTGACCGTGACAATTTTATCGGCTGTGAGAATACCGGCTTTTAAGAAATTTATACTATTATGATGTTTTAAATCGCTTATTCCATCCTTGTAATTATCACCAATTCCCAGTAATTCCAGGTTATCGGCTGTAAAGTTACCCTGGTAGGCCATATTATGAATAGATAAAACAGTAGAACAATTGGCATAAAAGGGATCTTTATTGAATTCATGTTTTAAATACCACGGTACAAGTCCGGTCTGCCAGTCATTACAATGGATAATTTGTGGTTCCCAATGCAGCAATTTTATTGTTTCCAGGGCTGCTTTACAAAACAAACCGAATCTTTCTGCATTATCAGGCAGGTCGGTTCCAGTTTCGGGGTCGACATACAAATCATTACCACCGAAAAAAGGTTTGTATTCAAGAAAATAGACCTGTACTTTGGAATCGGGAATAAAAGCCGATTTGGCGCAGGCAATATGATCGTTTTCCCCCAATTTTATTTTAACCCGTTTCAAACGTATGACTTCACGCAAAACATATTTCCGGTCGTTAATACAACCATATTTGGGCATAATTACGCGAATATCATGCCCCATATCATAAAGAGCTTTGGGCAGGGCGCTGGAGACATCCGCCAGACCACCTGTCTTGGCAAAAGGAGCTACTTCGGATGATAAAAATAAAATTCTTAGCCTGGTTTTCATACTATACCTTATTTATCATGACAATGGGGCGTATCACTCTATTACAGCAGAATTTATATTAATTCCATCAGAACAGATACTTATAATTTAGCAAAATTTCCATCAAAATCAATAAAAAAGGGTAACGCCCGTTACCCTTGAATTATTTCCATAAAAGACGGTTTACAACCGGGATAAATAAGTCTGCGCTCGTGAGACATATTCGCTATCGGGATAATTGGAAATTAATTTTTCGAATTCACTTCTGGCCCGGTCTTTATTGTCGAGACGTAAATAACATAACCCGACTTTTAATTGCGCGGAATCAAGTTTATTCGATGAACTATAGGTAAATACTTTTTGGAATTCCAAAATAGCTTGATTAAAATCGCCCAGGGCATAATAACATTCACCCTTCCAATACTGGCAGTTATCAACCAAAGTATTAGCAGTGTTTCCGGTCATTAATTCATCAAAACTCTGAATAGCCTGACGATAACTACGGTTTCTATACAAACTTAAAGCCGCTTCATAACGTCCTTTAAAAGAGTTGTCGGCAGCGCCGGCAGCGGGTTTGGACGGTGTCGTTGCCATCTGATTTTGCAATTCCTGAATGCGCCGGTCGCGTTCGGCCAACTCGGCTTTTAAAGTTGCCAGTTCTGTTTCTTTACGTTTAGCTTCAGCTTCTAATTGGTTGACCGGCACGGCGCCAGAATCGGAAAACTCGGTTTGCGGTATAGTTTGAGAGTTGTCGTCCTCGGTTATCCCTAATAATCGCAATACTTCAGCCTCATCGGAAGAGGCGTCCAGATCGCTTAATGCCTGGTTATCCAATTCTTCCAGGCTTTCATCGCTAAACAATTCATCATCAAAACCCTGGTTGCCGGCACCGGTACTGGCACAGGACCCCAGATATAACATGGAAACGATGCTTAACAGCAAAATGAGCCAGGGCATGTATTTTTTTGTTTTCATTCTTCACTCCTGCTTTGTTTTCGTAATACCAAAAAAGTTGCTGCGCCCCAGCTGATTGCGGTTAATGCTTTGACAGCAGTCCGCCAAATCGGGGCATTTTTTATTAAAGTAACTTCTATCGGTCTCTTTGGTAAACCGGAATAACCGATACCTGTTAAATCATCGGTAATTGCGACAATAAAATACTCCAAACCACCAACATCAATTTGATCTTTATCCAGAACTGCGCTGTAATCGGTGCCCTGGATTGTTTCCATTTTCAATACATTCCAGTTCTTATTTACATCTGTCCTGAACAGAACAGCGACTATGCGCAAAGGAATTGTGGAAAACACCTGCGCCTTTAATTTCAAGTCGCTTCCCTGCTCCGCCTGGAACACCGGTTTATGCTTGACCAGCGGCTTTTTATAGTCAAAATCTACCGGCACTCCCCCTTCAGGAATGCCATCATGATCCATATAAGCATTACGGTCTTCCGGGTGCATCGGGTCAACATCCAGCTTTATCGGTATAAAATCCCGATCCTGATCTTTTTTATTTTCAACCGGTAAATAATAGTTAATGCCGAGTGCAGCGCCGATAATACCATCATTTTCATCGCCGCTGATGATCTGATCCAGGCGGTCGGTAAATGTATACTTGTAATCCACTTCAAGCAGGACGCTGAATTTTTCTTCAATACGGAACTCTAGTCCGCCGCCAAATTTTATAAAAGAGTTGAGTCGCTTTGTTGTTTGGCCATTTATGACAAGCAGTTTATTATCAAAAGTAGTTTGATACCATAAACCCCCGGCGCCGATAAAGGAATAAGGATTAACACGTTTTAGCGGTAATATATTCATACGCAGCGCCAGATCAAATGGCATTATACTGGTCTTGAATTTCTCTGCTTCAATGTAACTGCTGTTAAGACGTACCGCATCACGATTGGTGCGCAGAGTATTATAACCGACCTGGCTGCAAAGTAACAGATAGGGATTCGGACTATACCCAACAAACAAGGAAATGTCGGGCGTTAATACCGGGCCGTTCCAATCACCTTCAAGCCTTGCCGCCCCAAATTTAAGGCCGGCGCCAAAACGGGGATCATAAGCAAATACGATTGAATGATTGTTGTAACAAAATAAAATGAGAATCATTACTATCAGGAGTTTTTTTATCAATTGATAACTTTCCCTAGCAAGTCTTCATGTTATTTTATTAAATTTATTAAAGTTATACTAAAAAGTCAAGAATTTTCTGAAAACAGAAAATTTGTTACTATTTCATTCTTTCTTTTTTGTATAACAGACAATTAACAGCACAATTCCCAACATAATAAATACAAGGCTAATGCCCTGGTTTAAACTAATGCCCTTTTCACCAACGGTGAAAATAATCATACCGGACTCGTAAAAGCGGAATAAATCAATAGTAAACCGTTTTATGCCATACAAAATAAAAAACAGATACAATAAAAAGCCGTCAAATCTTTTCCATCTTTCTGCATATAACAAAATTCCGAATATGATTAATCCAGCCAGGGAAGAATATAATTGCGTTGGAATGAGGGCGGTATCCGGAAATGTAAAACCTGCGGCGCTGTTGGATGGAAAAATAAAGCAGAAATGACCAGGCCCGTGAGCTTCGCATGGTAAACCAAAACAACAGCCATTAAAAAAGCAGCCTATACGGGTTAAAAAGATGCCCAAACCGACGCTGGGTATGACCACATCGGCAAATTTTAAAAATGGCAGTTTTTTTACTCTTAAAAATATTATCGACGAGATAAAACAAAGGATAACACCGCCAAGCAGGGTAAGGCCGCCCATCCCGATAGTACCGTCGCTTTGAAACGGACTGATAGCATCAATCCAGTGACCGCGAAATTCTTCCGGGTGATAGACAACATACAAAAAACGCGAACCGACTATGGCGCTGATAATCAATATCACCGATAGATCCATAATAGTGTTAGGATCGAGCCCAACTTTTTTTGCCCGACGAATGGCTAAAAATATTCCAAAAAGAAAAGAAAGCGCCAGCATAACGCCATAAGCACGAATCTCAAATGCGCCGAGTTTAACTAATACCGGGTGCAAATTTTCCTCCTGTTCTTTATTTGTAACGCTGCATTGCTGTATTTACAATCAAACCTATCATGACCATGTTAGTCAACAGCGATGAACCGCCGTAACTGATGAACGGTAACGGCATTCCGGTGACCGGCATAATACCCATGGTCATGCCGATATTAACTACTACCTGAAACAAAAAAATGACCATAAAACCGAATGTCATCAGGCCGGCGAAATCGGTTTTGGCATTATAAGCAACGGTAATGATGCGGAGCAGAAAAATTAGAAATGTAACCAGCACTACCAAAGCGCCCAACAAACCCCACTCTTCCGCCAGAACCGAAAAAATAAAATCGGTATGCTGGGCCGGTAAAAAACGAAGTTGGGTTTGCGAGCCATGCAAAAAACCCTTGCCAATTATACCACCCGATCCGATGGCAACTTTGGATTGAATGATCTGATACCCTGATCCCTGTGGGTCAGATACCAGGCCAAGAAAACCAAGGACGCGCTGTTTTTGATAATCATGTAAATGATGCCATAAATTGGGCGCGGCTATACCGGCCAGAATATTGACCAGAAATACCGCCCAAAACACAACAGCACGCTGACGACTGAGAATTAATATAGCACAAATTATTAACATTATGAAAGAAAAAGTCCAGAAATTAAATGCAGCAACAAAAGTGACAACCGGGAAAAAAATGATCATAATAATAAACAAGCTTAATCCCTTCCAGTAAAGCATTGGTATTAGTATGACCAGAAATGTCAATGACGTACCTAAATCCGGTTGTTTCATAACTAATATGAATGGTACTAAAACAAGAGCAAATGCAGCTAAAAGATAACGTATTTTTTTCAAAGAGCAGTTTTGTGAACCAAGTAATGCCGCCAGGGTAATAACCATTACCGGCTTCATGAATTCCGAAGGCTGAAGCTGAAAACTGCCGATATTAATCCAGCGGCTGGGCTGACCGGTATCGGGCAAAAACAATAAAACAACTAAAAAACATAAATTAATAAAATACAGACCACCCGCCGACATATGCACCCAATCGAGCGGGATTTTTGCCGTAAACACCATAATAACCAGGCCGATCATGATCCAGATCACCTGACGGAGAAAATAGCTCTTCCAGGCGCCGGGGGTTCCGGTCCATGTCGCGCTATATATGGCAACAAGTCCATACAGGCATAGCAGCAGGGTGGTAATGATCAACACCCGGTCAGTTTTGATTTTTTTTATAACAGTCATCATATTTCAATCAGGAACAAATTTAATTATGATCAATGGGTATAATAAACAATACTATCACTTGCAGCCCTGCTCCGTGATTTATTAAAATACATTTGTAACAGATCGTGAGCAATAGGAGCGGCCTGGGCGCCGCCGCCGCCGCCATTTTCAATAAAAACACAAAAGGCAACCTCCGGGCGCTCAAATGGAGCAAAACCGATAAACCAGGCATGATCTTCGCCATGTGGATTTTGTGCGGTGCCGGTTTTTCCGGCAACCTCAATATCCGGCAACCGACTGGCTCTGCCTGTGCCCCGGTCGCCATTAACCACCAGGCGCATACCGTTGCGAATAATTGCATAGGTGTGCGCTGATATACTGCCGGTTTGGTAAACTTTTACCGAATCGCCAGGAATATCCCGGTTTTGAGTATCGACAAAACGTTTCACCAGGTGAGGAGTATACCACATACCGGAATTGGCCAGGATCATTGCAAACTGGGCCATTTGCAGGGGTGTGGTCAGTAAATCGCCCTGCCCGATTCCCAGATTCAAAAGCATACCTCTCGTCCAGCCGGTTTTTTGATAGGTATTATTCAGGTAGGTACTGTCCGGTACATTACCGGCTTTTTCACCGGGCAGGTCGATGCCGGTTACCCGGCCAAAACCAAATTCGCAGGCAAATCTGGCCCAGGTATTGACATCAACTCCCAGGCTTACATTATATAAATAAACATTACACGACATTTTAATGGCATCGGTCAGATTATTAGTACCATGCCCGGCATGATTCCAGCAGTTAAAAGTAGCGGAACCGAAATGAAAATAACCCGGACAAGAATACATGGTATTTTCGGTAATTTTATTTTCCTGTAAAGCCGCTGCCAACATGACCAGCTTGAAGGTAGAACCCGGGGGAAATTCCCCCTGGATCATTCTGTCAAACAACGGCTTGGCCGGATCGTTAAGCAGGTTTTGCCAGGTATTGTATGGAATATTTCCGGCCAGCAATGCTGGATCATAATCCGGTTTGCTGCACAAAACCAACACTTCTCCGTTGCGGGTATCAATAAAAATAACGCCACCCTGCCGGTTGCTCAGTAAATCCTCCGCCAGTTTTTGCATGTCCAGATCAATTGTAAGGTAAAGATCATGCCCCGGCGCCGGGTCGCGTTCACCGGCAAAATCTTTATCGGCTACTTCCCTGCCCAGTGCATTCACTTCAATAAAATTATAACCGGCCAGGCCGCGTAATTTATCATCAAATGCTTTTTCAATACCTTTTTTACCGATAATATCGCCCGGCGTAATATCTGCTTGCGGCAGGGTCTCCAACTCTTTTTTAGTCACCTCTGCTAAATATCCCAACAAGTGAGCGGACCAGAGATTATCCAGATACGTGCGTTTGGGTTCGATCTTGAAAAAAATTCCGGGCAGATTAAGCTTGTTTTCCTCAATACGGATCATGGCCTGGTACTGAATATCATTCCACAATTTCACAGGAGTGAAAGGATTTACCGCTGCCGCTAACTTTTTGCGAATAACAGCGCCGGAATCGGCGAGTATGACGGACAATAAATTTATGACACTGTCGTTACGGCATTCAAATGGTACGGCATATACTGAATATGCAGGCTGATTCTTTACGATCAACTTGCCGTTCCGGTCATAAATATTACCCCGCGAGGGAATTATACGAACCCTGCGGATACGATTCTTGTCGGAAAACTCACGATACTTTTGCCGTTCATAAACCTGTAACTGGAACAATTTAATAAACAGCAAAAACAATAAAAAGCTCACAACAGAAGCGGATAGTATTTTTTTATCTTCAAATAGCGTCATAAATTACAAGATCGCAGGCCTCTTTATTCAATAAGAATCAAATGTGTTAGTCATTGATTTCTTCCAGATCTTCTCAGGCGCAAAAAGAATGACAATACCCATTATGATCAGCGTATACAAAACCCGTGGTAAAATATTTTTCAACATACCGGACCAGAATGAGGTCGACATAAAATTGATAAAAAAATGGGCCAGAAAAAAATACAGAAAGATGTAAACCGCAAACACCAACAATAATTCCAGTTTTTTATGAAACACTCTTTTACTAAAAAGAGAACCGGCAATAAATCCACAAACAGAGAAAAGTAATGAACCGACGCCGGGAATACCATATCCCAGCACATCACGCAGGAAACCGGTAAGAAAACCGGCCAGCGTTGCATAATTACGGTTTGTACCCAGGGCTGCTAGTCCCAGCAGGATAATACTCAAATCGGGTATGATAGTGAATAGTGCCAGATGATCGACAACAGCAACCTGCAAAATGACCGACAAAAGTAATAAAACTGAATAAATAAAAGCCTTCATTGCTGCTCTTCTTTACTTTTAAGAATCAACACATGCTCAAGCCTGGAATAATCAACCTGGGGTTTGATGACAAGAATATGGAACAGGCGATTAGGGTCGCGCCTGATGCCGGTAACATGGCCGATGACTATCCCTTCCGGGAAAAACGAACTGGTTCCCGCGGTAATGATCTGTTCGCCGGTTTTTACATGAACCGTTTGCGGCACTCCCCACATGATCGGTTTTTCTTCGCCGGTGCCTTCAAAAATGCCGGTATAACGTGATTCGGTTAACCGGGCAGCGGCGCGAAAGTTTTTATCGACCAGCAACTGGCCGATGGAATAAGAACCGGCAACGCGTATTATTTTCCCCGCCAGTCCGGCGCTGGCTATAAAAGGCATATTTTCTGCTATTCCCTTATCACGCCCGGCGTCCAAAATCACTGCTTTAATTCCGCCTGCGCCCTCAAATCCTGTAACCCGCGCGGCGACATTATCGCCGGGCAGGTATTGTTGCAGATCGAGTAATGCCAAAAGCCTTTTATTTTCAATTTCAACATTTTGCAATTGCGAATTGTCGTATAAAAGCCTGATGTTTTCTTCATGCAGGCGCTGATTTTCGGTACGCAGATCGTGCACCTGTCGCAGTTCGGCGACCGGTGATAAAACCTTGCCCAGAATATTCAGAGTAAATGTATATAGTGCGCTTTCTTGTCCGCTTTGGTGGGCGGATATAAGTATGATCAATGAAGCGATTATAGTCATCGCCAGGACAAAGAAATCACCCCATGGTATTTTTTTTATGCGATTCGACAAATCATATTCCCGGTTATTTGCTTTGCATATTGCCCGGCGGCAATGTAATTTGGAACCGCTCCCCCGCGCCGTTGCGCCAACGCAACACTTCCGGGACGCCATTTTCAATAACTGCAAAAGTAAAATCATCCATCCAGTAACCGGGATTTATATACCATCCATTCCGGTATTGCTGAAGCGCCGGCCAGTGGGTATGTCCGAGTACTACAAAATCATAGCCTTCATCAATGCGGGCAAAAGCGAATTCCCGATAATCCATATCGGAATAACCGGAACGGTCTTTGGAGGCTTCCCGGCTCAGATGTGAGCAAAACAGGGCTAAGGGTATGCCCAGGTCGGGGTGCAGCATTCGGTACAGGAAGGTGTTCACTGGGCTGCGCAGTGTCTTTTTCATAGCCCGGTAGAGATGATCTTTTTTCAATAATCCATCACCGTGTTTAATAAATATTTTATAATTATCATTAGCGATTACGTGGTCATCGGGGTGCAGGCGCAAACCGACCTCATTTTTCATAAACGAACCCAGCCAGAAATCATGATTCCCGGCCATATAATGAATCTCCTTACCTGACCGGCAAAGGTTAGCCAATAATGAAATAATATGAAAATGCCGTTGCGGTATAGCATGCCGATACTCGAACCAGAAATCAAACAGATCGCCAACAATCACCAAAACAGCATTCTGACCGGCATAATATTCTAAAAAGGAAACAAGCTGTTCGGCTTTGCGGGCTTCTTTTTCCAGGCTCTGGGCGCCCAGGTGAGCATCGGAAAGAAAAAATATTTTACTCATCACATTTATCCATTTTTTTGAACTATTAAAATAAACAAACATGGCTTTAAATGCAAGGCCGGAATGCAGTTAGCAAGCCAATTGCTGAAAATAAGCGCCGTGCCAGACCTGGATTACTTAAAAAGAGTTGACAAATAATTAAAAGTTTATTACTTTTTAACTTACATACATCAATTTTTTAAAATAGCAGAATAAAAAAATGGAGGCACAATTGACTATGGAAGCATTAGGACTGGTAGAAACTCGTGGATTTATTCCCGCCATCGAAGCGGCTGATGCAATGGTAAAAGCGGCAAACGTTCAACTGGTTGGCACCGAACGGGTAGGCAGTGGTTTAGTCACCGTTATTGTCCGTGGAGATGTCGGCGCAGTTAAAGCTGCAACCGATGCCGGCGCAGCTGCTGCTGAAAAAGTTGGCGAACTGGTTTCCGTTCATGTCATTCCCAGGCCTCATTCCGATGTTGAACAGATTTTACCCAAAGCCAAAGCTGCTGTAAAATAATTATTTAAGGCTCTGAATTATTATTACACTATTCAGAATATAACGGCTTGAATGAAATCCCGTCATATAATTATTGTCGGAAATATAATGGTAAACCTATGCCCATGCTGAAAACAGGAATGTGAGTGCAAGTTCAATCTTTTGCCAAAATAAACCTGGGTTTGAGAATTCTGGGAAGACGTAATGACGGCTTTCATGAATTGGAAACAATTTTTCAAACCATCAGCTTGCACGACGACCTGGAAATAAACCCGGCGGAAAAAGAGATAACCTTACAAGGGGACTCGCCGGGTTGCACGCCGGAACAAAACCTGGTCTATAAAGCGGCGCTATTATTAAAACAATACTGTAATGTCGAACGGGGGTGTGACATTACACTTAAAAAAAGAATTCCGGTCGGCGCCGGTTTGGGCGGCGGCAGCAGCAATGCGGCAGCAACACTTGTTGCCCTGAACACACTGTGGCATACCGGCCTAAGCACAGCAACACTTTTGCAGCTTGCTGGTAAACTTGGCTCCGATGTTCCTTTCTTTATTATTAATGGAACGGCTTTGGGTCAAGGCAGAGGGGAAATTTTAACGCCAATCGATCTTGCCCTGCATTATCATGGGGTGCTGGTATGCCCGGATTTACATATAATAACAAAAACAGCTTATGAATTGCTTAATTTTAGCTTGACAAAGTCATTTAAAAAAAGTAAATTTAGTGTCTTGACAAGATGGAAAACCGATATTAAGATCTGGAATTTAGTACTTGTCAATGATTTTGAACCAGTAATATTTGACGCTTATCCTGAACTGGGTGAGATATTTCAGGAATTAAAAAAGCAGGATGCGTTTTATTACCGGATGTCAGGAAGCGGTTCAACACTGTTTGGTTTGTTTGAAAATGAACAAAAGGCATCACAAGCCCAGCAATATTTTCAGAAAAAATATCAGACATTTGTTTTTACACCGCGTTACCAACATACAGAAAGTAACTGAATCCGGGTTAATAAAATTATTTTGGGGCGTCGTCAAGCGGAAAGACTCAGGATTTTGGATCCTGCATTCGGAGGTTCGAATCCTCCCGCCCCAGCAAGGTTCTTAAAATGACGAACGTGTTTATTCGTCATTTTTTCGTTACACTATATTTATTAATGACTTTTTCAATGCCCTGCTGATTAAGGGTATTAATGAACTGATGTTTTGATAATCTTTAAATAACTTTTTGAATGGTGAATTCATCAAAAACGCCCGAAATAAAAATTTTTTCGGGGCGCTCAAATCCCGGCCTGGCTGAAAAAATAGCTTCAAGTATGAACAGACCTTTAGACCAGGTGGAAATCAAAAATTTCTCCGATGGAGAAATTTGGGTCAAGTATAAAGAAAATATCCGGGGCACCGATGTTTTTATCATTCAACCGACAAATGCTCCGGCAGAGAATCTGCTGGAATTATTAATAATGATCGATGCGGCGCGGCGTGCATCGGCTTCCTCCATAACGGCGGTTATTCCCTATTTTGGCTATGCCCGTCAGGACAGGAAAGACCAGCCCAGAGTTGCGATTAGTTCCAAACTGGTAGCGAATCTGCTTACAAAAGCCGGCGTGAACCGGGTATTAACAATGGATTTGCATGCCCCGCAAATCCAGGGCTTTTTCGATATACCACTGGATCACTTGTATGCTGCAACAATATTTATCGATCATATTAAAAAGCAAAACCTGCCGAATCTGGTGGTAGCCTCGCCGGATATTGGCGGCATACATCTGGCCCGCGCGTACGCCAGCCGGCTGGGTTCAGACCTGGTCATGATGAACAAACGGCGCATTAAACATAATGTCTGCTGTGTTACGGAACTGATAGGCGATGTGCGGGATAAAAACGTTCTGGTTGTTGATGATATGATCGATACCGCCGGCACCTTGGTAAACGGGGTAAAAGTTTTAAAAGAAAAAGGCGCCAATGATATTTATGTAGCATGCACACATGCTCTGTTATCCGGCAACGCAGTGGAACTGATAAAAAATTCAGAGATAACTAAAATATATTGCAGTAATTCCACCAATATACCGGAACATAAACAACTTGATAATATGGAAATCCTCTGTATCTCCAGATTATTCGGAGAAGCCATAACACGTATACATGAAGAGCGATCGATTTCCGATTTGTTTCCACAAAAAGGACCAATGCATTAAAATAAAAATACTGATACAAAGCAGATAAATATATGGAGATATGAAATGTCACAACTATCGTTGACGGTAGAAACCCGCAAAGAGACGGGCAAGCAATATGCAAAAAAATTAAAACGGGATGAAAAAATACCCGGCGTCTTTTACTTTCATGGCAAGGAAAATATTCCTCTAACTGTAGGTCTGAAAGATGTCCAGGCGCTGGTGGGTAATGAAAGCGGTATAGTCAAAGTGCTGCTGGATGGCAAGCATGAAAAGAACTGTATCATCAGAGAAATTCAATATCATCCCATCACCGCCAGGCCGATTCATATTGACCTGATGGGTATTCTAATGACGGAAAAAATTCACGTCAATGTCCCTGTACATTTGACGGGTATAGCCAACGGCGTAAAGAATTTTTCCGGTATCTTGCAGCACAATACCCGCGAACTCGAAGTACTGTGCTTGCCGGCCGACATTCCCCAATTTATTGAAGTTGATGTAACCAATTTGGGAATTGGCGATTCGATTCATGTGTCGTCAATTAAAATGGATAAAATTGAATTCCTGAACGACCCCGATACGGTAATTGCATCAGTCGGCGCTATGCGGGTAACTGAAGAACCTGTTGCTGCCGCTGCATTAACCACAGAAGACGCTGCAAAAGAACCGGAACTGATTACCAAGGCGCCGCAGGAAGAAAAGAAACCATAATCCGGTGATGCTAAACTGGTAAGTAGATGTCCAATACATATTTGATAACCGGACTTGGAAACCCCGGACGCCGGTATAGCAAAACCCGTCATAATGCAGGATTCATGGTTATTGATAGAATTATATCAACATTTAATGGTTCTTTGGAAAAAACAGGCGGACTGGCGGAAGTTGCCCAAGTAACAATTGCCGATGTACCGGTGATGGTTGCAAAGCCGCAAACCTATATGAACAATAGTGGTTTAGCTGTCAAAGCCCTGTTACAACATCTAAATTCAAGTTACGATCACTTGCTGGTCATATATGATGATATTAATCTTGAATTTGGCCGTTTAAAAATTAAAGGCAAGGGCAGTTCCGGAGGGCACAATGGAATGGAATCAATTCTGTTCCATTTAGGGACAGATGAATTTGCACGGTTGCGTATCGGCATCGGTCAAACAGCAATGCCGCATGATATGGTGCGCTTTGTGTTATCAGGCTTTACCGCAACTGAACGGCGCCAATTGCCTGATTTAATAGATTTTGCAGAAAAGGCCGTTATCAGTTTTTTAACCACAGGTCTGGAAAAAACTATGAATACATATAATACAAAATTGAATAAATAATCCTATCAGGAGGAGTAAACTTGCGTAAATACGAAACCATATTTGTAATTGATTCGTTATTGAAATCCGACGAGATCGAAAACATAATTACCAAATATGAAAAATTTATCTCAGCAAACGGCGGACAAATTGAAACCCTGGAAAAGTGGGGTAAAAAAAGATTAGCTTTTGAAATTAAAAAGAGACAATATGGATATTATGTCTTTATACGTTTCGATGGCAGCCCGTCGATGATCAAACCCCTGGAACGGGAATATCGCTTGAATGAATCAATTTTACGCTATAAAACGATCATTTTATCTACCATGGCGTTGAAAGCGCTGGCTATACAACAGGCAATGGGATATACGAAAAAGCATACGGAAGAACCTGCCGAAACCAGTCCCGCAGCAGCTTCGTCATCAGATAAAAACGATAGCGATATAATTTTACCGCAGGAGAGTGATTCGTCACGTGCCGATCAATTTGCTGAAGAAAAAACAGAAAATTGAATGATCGCTTGATATTTGCAGATAAATTTTGTAATATTATTAAATATATCCAAACGGGTTTTATAAAAAAGGCCATAGGAGCAGGTATATGTCCGAATTGAAAATGCCTGATATCAATAATGTGCTGATTGCCGGGAATTTAACGAGCGATCCGGTATATAGAAAAACCAATAATGGAACAGCTGTTACAAATTTCTTTATTGCATCTAATCGAAAATACCGTGATAACTCCGGGATATGGCGGGAAAACCTTTGTTTTGTAGGTGTTGTAGCCTGGCATAGATTAGCGGATACTTGTAATGAAATTTTGAAAAAAGGTAGCGCCGTATTAATTGACGGAGAATTACAGAGCAGAAACTGGCGCAACGAAGACGGTACCAGCAGAAATGTAGTAGAGATACGCGCCAGAAGAATCCAATTTCTGGATAAAGCGCTTTCTGCAGAAGTGGAAGAATTTGCCTCTCAGGAATTGGATGATAAAAATTTAGTATCAAACGATGAACGTGCCAATATATCACACCCGCTCCCGGAAGAGAATCTGCCTGTTGAACCGGTCAAGGAGATCAAGGTAGAACCAACGGAATTTGATTTTGGTTATAAAAATTTGAATCTATAATTTATTATAAAAGGAGTGTTTATGCTCAAAAAGAAAAGGATTTGCAGGTTTTGTGAAGAAAAAATCTTGTATATCGACTATAAAGACGACAAAAAGCTGCAACGCTTTACAACCGAACAGGGGAAAATAATTCCCCGCAGAACATCGGGCACTTGTGCAAAACATCAGCGGCAGTTAGTTACTGCTCTGAAACTGGCCAGAGAAATTGCTTTGATCCCCTATGTTGCAGACTTGACCAAATAAAATTTACAGGAAAGGTAATATGAAAGTTATATTAAAAAAAGATTTTGATACTTTGGGTAAAGCCGGAGATATTATTGAGGTTAAACAAGGTTATGCAAGGAATTTCCTGATTCCCTCCAAAGTAGCAATAGCCGCCACACCCTCAAACCTGCAATCTTTTAAAGAAGAAAGAAAGTTACTTGAAAAACGCGAATTAAAAGGGAAAAAAGAAGCCGAGTTATTGGCAGCAAAACTGGATAAAGTATCCCTCACCGCAACTGTTCAGGTTGGTGAAGAAGATAAGGTTTTTGGTTCGGTAACAAACCAGAATATCGCCGATATGCTAAAAGATCAGGGTTATGAAATTGATCGTAAAAAAATTCAGTTAGATGAACCCTTGAAGGCATTGGGCGTTTATGATATTCCTATAAAGCTGCATCATGAGGTAGAAGCCAAAGTTAAAGTATGGGTGGTTAGAGACTAGTTTATTATCTCCGGCAATCAATTGCTGGTATGTGAAAATCAATTGATTGCCTTGCCGCCGGAAATCATGATAAAATTCTCAATACCATGGGGGGAGAGAACTTGATTCTTTTCTACCCCTTTTTGCATCTTTTAGTATTAGTAAGTGTTTTATTATTTCCCCAAAAATCTAGATAAAAAAAGTTGATTTTAATAATCTAAACGATTATTTTAGAATATCATAAACTTGTCTGCCAATTAATAAAAAATTTTACTAATATCAAAGAGGGACAAAAAGTGGAAGGTAATTTTCCGAAATGCCAGAAATGTAATAGCGGGATTCTTATTCCCCTGTCGGATTATGGCCGAGATGGCGCTACCATTAAATACAAAGCGTGGGTATGCACAAATCCATCATGCGGATTTAATATCAGAATCGATAATGGTGAAATCAGCCTGGGTAAAGAAATTAAAGAATCCACAAAATAACGCGGTGGTGGATTTTCCTGAAATTTTAGTGTTGGTTTGTATATTTTGAAACTGATAAAAAAAAATATCCTGTTTACCAGGGAAACAAATTTTTGGACACGACACAAAGTAAAAATTATTTCCACTCTAGTCGCTTTGTTTGTATGGTTCCTGATCGTATCCGGAGGAACTTTTGATTACCAGGTGTCGATTCCAATTACCTGTACCAATTCTGAGGATAGTTATATTGTCGTCAATAAATTACCTCAAAACGGTCATGTAATATTACGGGGACAGGGTATTCATCTGTTAATTTTTTCTTTATTTAAAGAAGGGCGATTAAATATTGATCCGCAATGGGAGCCCGGACAAACCTTTTTTTTCCCATCCGAAAAAAATATAACTTTATTTGGTAATGCGCAAAAATTACAAATTGTCAAATTTATCGAACCGGATTCTATTGAAATACATGTAGAAAAATTGATCATCCGCGAAGTGCCGGTTATTAATCAGGTGAATATCGTTCCAACCATTGGTCATACAATTGTTGGCGATATTATTGTCGAGCCCGATATGGCGCTTATTAAAGGACCCAAATCTGTAATAGATACGGTGACCAGTATTTATACAAAAAAAGCACAAGTTGAAAATGTGAAATATCCGGTACAAAAGCAAATCGATTTAATCAAACCGGATATACTCCATCTTGATCTTTTGAATAAAAATGCACTGGTTTCTGCAGATATTCAAAAATTGATGGAGAAGAAGATTATCAATATCCCGGTAAATATTATAAACCTTCCACCCAATGTTTCCGCATTGATTATACCGTCGCATATATCCCTGGTAATACAGGGCGGCGCCAACCTGGTTTTTCCGGTAACTGAAAATGATATTGAAGCATATATCGATTATGCCAGACAGCGCCCTTCCAGCCAACAGGATTTTCCTGCCTATATTAAACCGATTACCGGTATTCGTTATCGCGATATTGAACCGAAACGATTCAAGGTAATCCTGGAACGAGAATAAAGATTACAAGAAAAATGAACATACTTGGTATAGAAACATCCTGCGATGAAACAAGCGCAGCCGTGGTCAACGAACAATCAATTTTGGCCAACATAATCGCAACCCAAAGCATTCATCAAAAATATGGCGGCGTGGTGCCGGAATATGCATCGCGGGCGCACATTATCAAACTGGCTCCCATTGTACAGGAAGCGCTGCATACTGCCGGAATGGATTTCCGCGATCTGGACGGCCTGGCGGTTACTTTTGGCCCGGGGCTGGCTGGTTCGCTTCTGGCCGGGTTATGTTTTTGCAAAGGTTTAGCGCTTTCACTAAATATTCCATGGATCGGTATCAATCATATTGAAGGTCACATTGTAGCCGTCCACGCCAATCAACAGAACATAGATTACCCGGCAATTTGCCTGGTGGCATCCGGCGGTCATACCATATTGGTTTATATCAAAGAACCACTCCATTACCGGATTCTTGGCAGGACCATTGATGACGCAGCAGGAGAAGCATTTGATAAAGTCGCCAAAATTCTGGGACTGCCCTACCCCGGTGGGCCATCGGTAGAAAAATTCGCCCAAACCGGCAATGAAGCGGCAATCCGTTTTCCCCGCGCTCTGCTTGAGAACGATAATTATAATTTCAGTTTCAGTGGTCTCAAAACAGCAGTGCTTTATTATGTTGAATCGCTACATAAACAGGGCATTGAAGCGCCCATGGCAGATATCTGCGCCAGCTTCCAAAAAGCGGTAATCGATGTCCTGGCGCAAAAAAGTTTTAATGCGGTAAAGGAATACCGGTGTAAATCGCTTATTTTAGCCGGCGGCGTTGTCCGCAACACCCCCCTGCGGGAAAATTTCCGGGAACTTGCCCGGCATTCTCAAGTACACTTTTATGCACCCGCGCCCGATCTGTGTACAGATAATGCAGCTATGATCGCCCGGGCCGGTTATATGCGTCTAATTCAAAACCAGCGATCTGATTTTATGCTGGATGTTGTTCCCAATCTGTCATTTACCGACAGCCCGAACTAGCATAATGTATAAAGGTTGTTTTGAACCATCGCCAAGATACTGGTTTAATTTCAAGACTATAAATCCGGTTTTTGACTAAAACTTTTAACCAATTATATCAAACTTATAAATTGTCCGGTATTTTAAAAATTCCTGGTTTGATATTTATCATTTTGTTTTATCTATTATATGCCATATTGCCGGCAGGATATATTATTTTATGACTTTATTAAATATTACTCAATTCCATATCGCAGTTAACAATATAATCTTGTTCCTGCTGTTCTCGCTGGGTGGATTAATATTTTCCTTGTACATATATCGCTATACGCTCCCTCCTGTCTCCAAAACGCTTAAAAGGATCTTAACCGGACTGCGAATTACTGTGTTGTTTTTATTACTGACCGTTTTGTTTGAATTATCAGTTAACCTGGTCAGAACAATAAAAGAAGAGGCCCAGTTAGCAGTTGCTATCGATACATCGGCAAGTATGGCGGTTATTGACAATGCCGGGGATCGTGCTGCACTTTTAAAAGAGGTATTACAAAACCCGGTGTTCGCAAAGCTGCAAAACAACTTTATTACTAATTATTATACCTTTGCCAATACAACACAAAAAATTACAGCCGATGACTCTATAACCTTTGTTGGCGATGCTACCAATATAACATCCAGTTTGCAAGTTATTAAAAAAGAGTTGTCGGAAAAAAACCTTTCCGCTATTATTTTGATTTCCGATGGAAATTATAACCGCGGTGGTAATCCGGTACGATTAGCCGAACAAACGGGAGTTCCGGTCTACACAATTGGTCTGGGTTCCGATACACCGCTAAGGGATCTTGCCATTGCAGAAGTGGAAAACAATCCTTTCTGTTATCTTGAAGAATCGACTCCGCTAACCGTTACCATTCGCAACAATGGTTATAACCAAATCAGTACACCGGTAACCTTGTCTGTTAATGATGAGTTGGTAGATTCCCAAATTCTCACTTTACCAGCATCGCCATCAGAAACGATTATAACTTATAATTTTACACCAAAAACAACCGGATTGAACAGGCTGGTAATTAATTTGCCGGCGCAAAAAAGTGAACTGCTGGTACAAAATAACAGTCGTACGTTTTATATCGATGTTTTAAAATCCCGACTCTATATACAAATTTATGCCGGTAGTATAACCCCTGATATTTCGTTTATCAGGAACAGTATAGAGTCATCAAAGCGTTATACTGTAGGTCTCAGGGTTGAAAAAAACGGTGGAGGTTTTTATACTAAAGATAATAATAACTTGCAAGATACAGATATTTTGATTTTTATTGACTTTCCATCAGCCGCCACAGACCAGGCTACTTTAAATCAATTAAAAAGTACTCTGGAAAATAATAATACTCCGCTGTGGGTTATAACCGGGAAAAATACCAATTTAGCAAAATTAGCAAATTTTGAAAACTGGCTGCCCTTTAAATGTAATGCCAGTTACATAAATGAAATTCAAATATTAGCAGAACCGGATCAAGCCGGTAAAAGTCATCCTATTATGCAACCGGCGGTACCGGTTACATCCTGGTTTACAAACTGGACGAAACTACCGCCTATTTTTTCAGTACATCAAATAAAAGAATTATGGCCGCAAACCCAAACCCTGGTTTATGCCAAAACCGTTCGCGGCCAGCAGAGTACAAAACCCACCAATCCGCTTCTGGTGATCAGAAACAATAATAGCCATAAATCCGCTGCGTTTCTGGGTTATGGATTATGGCGCTGGGAATTATTGATGTTGGGAACAGGCGACGAAAGTGATATTTACAATACCCTTGTAAATAATATGTTGCGTTGGTTAGAAACAAAACGGGAGACAAGCGCTTGGCAAATAAAAACCGATAAATCGCACTATCATTTTGGGGAACCAATTAAAATATCGGTCGATATAACTGATAAGACATTGGCAACGCCGGAAACGAGCGAATTAACCCTGCTGCTCGCTTATGAACAGGTGAGCGAATCAGTTACTGTAACCCGTTCAAGCGATAGGAGTTATACAACAGTATTATACCTGGATAAAGCCGGCGATTATACACTCTCCCTTAACAGGGATATAATGCCGCAAATTGCATCCGCTCCGGATGAAGCTTTATTTAGCGTTGGTGAGTACAGTATAGAATTGAACAATACGCAATTACAAAAATCTATATTACAGGATCTGGCAAACAATACAGGCGGCAGATATATAACACCGGACTCGACAGCGATGCTGGAATCGCTCGTCCATGGAGTAACAAAATCAAGTGTGCAAACCATAAACAAAGAAATATGGAATAATAAATATCTGCTTTTTTTATTGATCATTTTCTTATCTCTGGAATGGTTTTTGCGAAAGAAAAAAGGAATGCTGTAAAATAACGCCGGTATTGCGGAAAAGAAAATATACCGGGGTTATGTTAAAATAAATGTTGCAATTTATCTTTACTTGTTTTAAATTTAAAACTAAGATGTATAGTGTGTATTGACGATATTGCAATTGCAGATGTTAGTGTAGCAGCAAATTCCGGTTATCAGAAAATGAAAGGATATACTTTGAAAAAGACAACGTTATTGTTGATAGTAATATTTTTTATTATCCCCTTGCGTTCCTTTTCCCAGGTATCATATTATGGTGGTAAAGGGCTTTTACGAATAATTGAAGCGGAAACAATTCATCCCGGAGTTCTGGCCATTAATGCGGTTTACAATGGTTACGCTGCAGGCGATAATTATGATTTCAGTGAAGATCATTCCATGTATCTGGGCCTCACAGTCGGATTAACCGAGCAATTTGAGATTTTATCACAATTAGTGCCATACCAGGATGATCAAAAACATACCTGGGGGCCGATTGGCGATACCAAATTAGGCGTAAAATATCATATCCCCAACAACAGCACCTATGTAAAATTTGGAGTTGTTGGTTTTATCAGTATTCCAACAGCAGTCAATCATAATGTCCCTTTTGAATCATACAGCGATGATGCGATGGGCTGGGGTTTAATGAGTTTAACATCATTTGATCTGAAAAACCTCTCATCCTCCATTCCGTTAAAATTAACTATAAATATTGGTTATCGCGATCATAACTGGGGCGATCAGTTCTTTGCAGCCCGTAAAGATCAGTTAATTGGTGGTATAGGTTTTAAATTTCCGATTCGCTCAAATTTACTTTATTCAGAAGTGAGCGGAGAATATTTTATCAATAACTCCGAAAATGTCAGTCCCAGCCAAAACTTTATCCGCTTCACCCAGGGGTATCGTTTTGTCGGCCCCTGGCACCTCATTTGTGACCTGGCTGCCGATATTGAATTAGGCGGTTATAAACCCGATGCTAAAGACTTGTTCAAAGATTCCTATATTAAAGATTATGCCGATTGGAAAATAATATTTGGTGTTTCATACAGAACCACTCTATTTGCCGGCAAGACCAAGTCGGAAAAGTTACAGGAAGAAAAAGCCAGGTCTGAGCAACAGGAACTTGATACCATACAGGATAAAAGAGAAAAGGTAATTAAGGATCTTGAAGAATTAAGGAAACAACTGGAACAGGAAAAAAAGCCGAACGCTGAATAATAATTAAGAATTTTTTACGTATTTTTTATGTTTTGTAGTATAATTTATTATTAACAAAAATTTAAAAAGGTATTTTCAGGTTTATCAGAAAAATGCCGCTAGTCTGTGATCACAAAGTTATTCCGATAAAACATGAATTTTGTAATACAAAAATTTTTTATTTTCATAAATATTCAATATAAATTCCGGGCTGTTCTCCTGGTCCTATGTTTTATATTTTCAATTAATACTTTTGCCTTTACCCCAACAGATTCCCCGGTAAAGCCAATGAGCCCGCGGCAATATGAGGATTTAGAAAAAGCCTCTGCTAAATTACATGCGGAAGCGCAAAAGTTATTTGAAAGCCAAAACTATTGGGAAAGCGCCCGCAATCTCATCATTTTACTGGATTTTAACAATAATTACTCCAGGATAGACGAGGTGCTTTTCACCCTGGGTGATTGTCTTTACGAAATTGGTCTTTATGAAGGTTCCAAAAAAATATTCAAATACCTGGTAAAGAAATTTATCTCCAGTGATCAACTACCCCGTGCATTACTCGGGTTACAACGTATTGAATATGATAGTGAGAATTTGATTAAATGTATCGATTTTTATAAAGTAATTACCAGAGGAAGCCCCTCACAGGAAATTCTGGATTGTTCACGCTATTATGCAGGTCTCAGTTTTTATAAACTGAATGATTATAATAATGCCATAGATATATTGTCGCAAATCAGTAAATCAAATTCTTATTACGCTTTTGGGCAATATACCTGTGGTTTATCTTATCTGCGATTGAAAAAGGTGCGCAAAGCGGTAGATACCTTAAATGGTATTTTGCGTATTGCTATAGTAAACGATGAAATCCGCAGCATTGTAGATGAAACCCATTTAACACTGGGTTATATTTATTATGAACTTGGCTATTATGAACATTCATGGCATCAGTTTAGTGCTGTATCTTCAAAACATACCAACTATCGCGATGCTTTATTATCGGCTGGATGGGCGGCTACCAAACTTCAGGATTATGAACGGGCCATTAAACCGTTAACACAACTGGTCAGCTTCCAACAGGAAGACGAGAAAACCCAGGAAGGATTCTTTTTACTAGGCCAATGTTATTTAAAATTGGGGCTATATGATGATGCCCTAAAAATATATGAATTTTTGGTCAATATATTACCGAACCGAGAACTTGTGCCGGTAATAATTCAACAAGTTGGCAGCAGTATAGCCCAGGAAGAAAAAAAGATCGAAAAGATCAAAATGGATTTGCTGGTTCTCGAAACTAAATTATTAAACCTGATTCAGCTATCACCCGATATGGATACCCCCTTATACCTGCAACAGGAAAAAGAGGGCATAACCCTGACCAGAAATAACTTGTTAACTCAGATTCAAACCGAACGTAAATCATTCGAACAGTTCTCCATGCAAATCAAGGATATGAAAGAAAAAATCCAGATTAAAAAAGAACGTCAGGATTGGAGAGCATTTGCTGAATATGGTAAATCACGAGCCATGTTTCTCAAGAGAACAGAATCACAAAACTAATGTTGCTGATGAAAAACTGCCTTTTTAATAAAATTTTTTTATTTATAATCCTGTTTCTTTCCACAACCCCCTTTTACCTGCAAACCGGTTTTGCGCAGGAGAGCGCTTTTGTCTCCGCAATTTTAAAAGAAACCGGCGAAGACCTGGTAAAGCTGAGTGAAATAATCAGAGAACACGAAACCCTGCTGCAAAAATATCCCAAGGGGCCTTTTGCTTCTACCATCATGTTCCAGTTAGCCGAGTTGGAAGCGCAAAAAAGTAATATAATCTATCAGCAGGAAATGCGGCTTTATGAAGAAGATTTAAAGAATTTCGACGCGGGCAAACTTGCCGTTGAACCCGAAATGCCCAAACTGAATATGGATAGAACTATACAATATTGCAATGTCTTACTCAAAGAGTATCCAAATTCAAAATTTCAGGACAAGATATTATACAAGCTGGGTATTTCATATTTTCAGGAAGGGGATAAATTAAGAGCCAAAGACTATTTTGAAAGTATTGTAGCCAATTACCCTGAATCTACAGTTTCCCTGGAATCTCATTTCCGTATCGGCGAATATTATTTTGATAAACGTGATCTTGATAACGCCATATTTCATTATAGCAAGTTACTGGTTGATTGGAATAATCCGTATTTCGATATGTCGTTATATAAACTGGGGTGGTCTTATTATAACCAGAATAATTATAGCAAAGCCATCAGCAGCTTTATTTATTTAATTGAAGATATCTCCCTGGTAGAAAAAGCCAAAACTCAGGTGCTGAGTAAAAGTAAGACCGATTTACGGCTGGAATCGATACATTATATTGCGAGTTGTTTTACGGAATTTGGCGGCCCTAAAGGCGCCAAAGAGTTCCTGCTCAAATATAAAGATAAAGATTATACATTGCCAATTCTGCTGAAAATGAGCGAACTGTATCAAAAAAGAAATTATTATGCTGAAGCTATAGAAACCTATAAAGCAATTTTGGAATTATATCCTTATTATTCTGAAGCCCCTGAAATTTATCATAATATCATTACAAATTACGAAGCTGGTGAAGATTATTCCGGCGCAAATAAAACCCGTGAAGAATTGGTAGATAAACTGGGGCCGGGCAGCAACTGGATCAGTCAAAATCCCGATACCCAGGTTCAAAATACCGGGCTTGCAGCAACCCGTGAAACTCTTGTCTATCTTGGCGGATTTTTCCAGGCAGAAGCGCAAACCAACGGCAATAAAGAAACCTATCTAAAAGCAATAGCCAAATACCTGGACTATTTAAAGAAATTCCCGGATGATGAAAATGTGCCGAAGATTAATTATTACCTGGCGGAATGTTATTACAATATTCAGGGCTTTACCCAGGCCGCCGATTGTTATTACAATGTTGTAATTAAAGACTTTCTTGACAAGACCGGTTTCCGCGAAGAAGCAGCCTATAACCGTATTCTGTGCTACTATGAATTAATGGATGCTCCCGGCGCGACAGATGAAAAAATGACCAGCATTGCCAATTTTTTGGGTACCAACGATACCCTGGTCATTGTGAACATCAATAAACCAGCCGAGATCAACATATTACAGGCCAGCAATGACTTTTTACTCACTTTTCCCAAAAGTAAGTGGCTGGACCAGGTCATGATGAAATATGGTGAAATTCTACACAGTCTCAAATACTTTTTACCGGCAATAGAAGTTTATAAAAAAGTTTTACAATTAGGTAATACCCGACCATACTATCTCACTGCGTCCATGAGTGCGGGGCAATGTTATTTTGACGCTGAATTATTCTATGAAGCGGAAATCTGGTTTAATAATATTGCACGAAATTATCCCGATTCAACACGCTATACCAAAAGAGCGCAAATACTTGCTTCTTCAGCCAATTTTAAAATTGCCGAACAGCTAAGTGATGCGGGCAAAAACCAGGAAGCGGCTAAATTGCTAAGCACAGTTGCAGACAAAGCAGTTGAACCGGGTATTCAGGAGCGCGCAATTTTTGAAGCTGCTGCGCAATATCAAAAAGCCGGGCAACCAGCTCAGGCGGCAACGATCCTGGAAAGATTGATCACTCTGCAACCGTCATCAAAGCTGGCAGACGAAGCACTAAAAAATGCCGCTGAAATCAGGGAGAATAATAAAGAATCGGCATCGGCTGCTCACAACTACCTGCTTTTGGCCGATAACTATCCCTCCTCCAAATATACCAAACGTTCAATTATAAATGCCGCAGTATGTTATGAAAACCTGCAAGATTGGTTTTCCGCCAAGGCAACCTTTAACAAGTTTATCACAACATTTCCCGATTCCGGCGATGACTATATCGAATGTATGTACAAAGTTGGCGAAATGAATTACAAGCTGAATGATTATTATAATGCTGAAAATTCATTTAAAAATACCATATTGGCGTACGACAGGATGGTTAATAACGGACAGGAACTGGATACTTATTTCATAGCCCAGGCGCAGTTTATGCTTGGAGAGATATATTTTATTTCCTATAAACAAATAAATCTAATTCCCCCGCTGGAAACGAATTTAAAGCTCAAAGTTGCCAGTTTTCAAAAGGTTCTTAAAGCATATAAAGATGCCCTGCTCTACCAGGTAGCCGATTGGAGTACTGCTGCTACATTTAAAATTGGCATGACTTTTGAAGAGTTATTTAGAGCATTCATAGAATCACCCCCTCCTGCGGAGTTGACCGGTGATCAGTTAACTGTTTATGTTACCGCTTTGAAGGAAAAAGCCGAACCCTATAAACAACAGGCTTTAGAGACATACAAACTCAATGTAGAACAAGCGGCAACTAACAATATTTCAAATAACTGGATCGATGAAAGCAAAAAAAGGATAGAAGCCCTTTCCGGTGAAGCGGAAATTAATAACGATATATTGAACAGCGCCGACCAGGAAAGTGTAACGCAGGGAATTAATGGAAAATCTTGAGGTAATACAAAATGGTAATTAAAAATTTCAAATATGTTATTATGATAGCTGTTTATATAATGCTATCGATTAATGTGTCACTCAATGCGCAAACACAGGAAAATAATTTAATTGACGGCCAAACTGCACTGAACACTCCGGCAATTGCCAATGATTCTTTAACCATTGATAGCGCCAACATAAAAATGTTCATTGATAAAATTGAGGTTAATGTCCAGTTGGAAAAACCACAAGCAATGTTTATCCTGCCTGGTTCAACACCCGATATAGATGATATTCAAATCGAACATTCATTTTTCAACGAAATTTTCCGACCAGTCGAAAAACGGGGAAGAATTCAATCAAGCTTAACAACAGAGCCTGCCATAGATCGTAAAGACTATATTCCCTGGTAAGCCTGAAACTAAAATATTGTATATTTTTTGATCTTAACTTTTTTAACAACAACTGATTAAGGAGGTATCCTTGGGTAGCATTATAAGTTTTTTTGTCAAGGGTGGAACGGTTATGTATCCAATTCTGCTGGCGCTCATATTTGGTATTGTGGTGATAATTGAAAGAGTAATTTTTATACTATTTAAAAACCGTATAGATTCAGCATTGTTCGTAAACAAAATTGCCGAATTGATTAAAAGCGGTAATATCAACAAAGCAATTGAATATTGCAATATATCCGATGCGGCGCTGCCAAATATCACCAAAGCCGGATTACAAGAACTCCATTCATCACCGGCAAATGTACAAAACGCCCTGGAATTAGCCGCAATGGTTGAAATACCCAAACTGGAAAAAAGAATAAATTACCTGGCGATGATTGCCAACGTAGCAACACTGTTGGGACTGCTCGGTACGATTTTTGGTCTAATCAGTTCATTCGCCGCTGTTGCCCATGCTGAAGCGGCTGAAAAAGCCACTTTGTTAACCGCCGGTATATCAATAGCTATGAACACAACCGCGTTTGGGTTGGTAGTCGCTATCCCCTGCCTGATTGGTTATACCTATCTTACGGAAAAAACCAATGAAATTATTGATGAAATAAACGAAAACGTAGCTCGTCTTTACCGGATAATGACTTCGAGGTAATGAATGAATCTAAAAGAATCAATGCGGCGCAGGATGAAAGGTCATGCTGAAGATGTTGAATTAAATCTCACTTCAGTTATGAACATCTTTCTGATTCTTATTCCTTTTTTATTATTGACTGCCGTTTTCGTTCGTATATCTGTACTTGAGCTCTCTTTGCCAAGCCTCGATTCCGGCAGCCGGGCAGCGCAGGTCAAGCAACAAAAAACGGCGATTATAAATATTCTTATTATCGATGGCAAGGGTTTTGAACTAAAAAGTCCCGAAATGAAATTTCCTCTAGTATCAAAGAAAGATGCCAGTTACGATTGGGACAGGTTGGCAATACAATTAAAAGAAATTAAAACTAAATATCCGGATTCGGAAGATATGATCATCTCCCCGGTTGATTCAATCAAATACCAAATAATTATCAGTGTTATGGATAAATGCCGGGAATCCGGATTCCCCAATATTTCTATTTCAGGTTAAGAAAGTTAAAATATGAATATTGACGATAAAACCCATTTATTAAATTTAGCAAAAAATACCAAACACAGAAAACGTGGTACCGCCAGTTTAAAACTGACCTCCATGATAGACATGTTCACAATTTTATTGGTATTTTTATTGCACAGGTATAGCGCCGAAGGTCAGATCATGACCCTGACCAAAGATCTGAGTCTTCCGGAATCGACTTCGCAATTGCAGCCCAAGGTTACCTCAATTATTTCTATTACCCGGGAATGGGTATTAGTAGATGGTAGACCGATTGAACGGATTGAAAATATTCTAGCGGAAGATAAATTGATTATTGCACCGTTGCATACGGAATTGACCAAAATTAAAAGTATTACCCAGGGTATTAGTACAATTTCCGATCAGATGGGCGGCTTTAAAGGAAACATTACAATACAGGGTAATGAAGATATAACATTTAATTTATTAAAAAAGGTAATGCTTACTTGCGGAACTACCGGATATAATAATATGTTGCTGGCAGTTGCGCAAATCGAATAATCCGATAATTAACAATGACGATATTTAAATAATTATAGAAATATATATTAATGGCACATACGCGAAAACATTCAATACTGGCAACGAAAATTGTTCAGGGTAACAAGGAAATCGAACTGCAAATCAAACCGAACAACAAGTTGACCATTGGTCGTAGTCCTGATAATGATATTGTTATTTACAGCGATGCATACCCTAAAAAGCATACTCTTATTGAATGTAAAAAAGATACATGTGTTTTAAACATTACCCCGAACATGAGCGGCGCAATTGAATATAAAAATTCAAAACTTGATTTTAACGATTTATTTCTGCACAATTTGCTGCCTCGAAAAGGGGAATTTTACAGTCTTGCTTTTGGTCATGGCAGGACCGGCGCAATAAAGATTGCCGATACAATAGTATACTTTAATTATGACGGCGCCGGCTTGCAGCCAATAAAAGATATGCCGGGTTATACCTGGAAGCAATCCTTTTCTAAAACTTTTTCCAAAGACCTGTTGTTCAAATCGCTTTTAACGATCTTTTTCTGTCTGGAGATTTTCCTGGCTATAAAACTAAAGGGTTACCAGGTTCCCGATATTGAACCACCGGATATGGATAAAATTCCGCAGCGCTTTGCAAAATTTATTATTAACAAGCCGACGCCCCCTCCTGAATTGGAATTAGCGACCTCATCAGGCGATGGTGATGGTTCCTCGGAAGAAGAACAGGGCGAGAAAAAAGAAAATGAACCTAAAGCTCAAAAATCAACCGGTGGCTCAGGTGGAGATCAAGGTAATAAACCGGTAGTTGCCCAGGGCTTATTAGGCCTTATAGGCGGCGCCGGAAGTTCAGATAATGCCAGCGCCACAGCAGACTTTTTAATTGAACAGGGCCTAGTCAAGGAACTGGATGAATTGATCGGCAGCCAAAAATTGAATAATACCCGAGCTAACGGCAGAAGAGGCGACGGTTCCGGCTCCGGTTCCGGAACGGGCAGCGGTTCCGGTAGTGGCGATGGCTTGGACGATCTTGTAGCATTAGGTCTGTCCGGCATTGATGACTTGCTTCCCGCCGGTGGTGGTGTGGAAAAAGTAGCGTTGCAGAAAAAAGGGAATGTTAATATCGAACAACCCAAACAAATGCGCGGTTCGCAGGCAGCGCAGGCTCAACGCACACCCCAATCCGTTATGTCGATCATCAACTCGCAGGAGGGGCGTATTATGTATACCTATAATAAATACCTGCGCGAAGATCCGAACCTGCGTGGTAAAATCAATATCGATATTACAATTGAAGCGGACGGGTCAGTCAGTAATGTTGCCGTTCTGGATACGGATATTCCGGTACAAGAGTTTATCCAGGATATAATCAGTATTTTACGACGCTTGAAATTTCCGGCAATTACCGAAGGGGCAATTCAGGTCAACCTCCCCTTTGTGTTTAACCGGGTGAATTAAATTAAAAAACCCTGCTTCCGGCAGGGTTTTTTTTGGTTACTTTATTTTCTTAAAGATTACCATCACCAGGTTTAGTGATGTTTTTATAATCCAGCGGGTTTATTTGATAAATACGAATTTTTTGCTGTAAATATTGACGTTTGATTTCCAGTAATTTCGCCGCTTTGCTTACATTCCCGGCACTCAGTTTGAGCGCCTGATTGATCATATTCCATTCGAACTCGCGGATGACCAGGTCTTTGGCATTACTAAAAGAGACCTCGCCCGGAGAAAGAGATATCCGGGATTGAGGTGATTTAGTTAGCTCCACCGGCAGTAAATCGGTAGTTATAAGCGGTTTATCAGCCAGTACCACACATTGTTCCAGAACATGCATAAATTGGCGGACATTGCCGGGCCATTCATAATCCAGCAATTGTTGCATGGCGGCAGATTCAAACCCCTGAATCATTTTGGTATGTTTTTCGGCATATAAATGCAGGAAATGGTTTGACAGGATAGGAATATCCGTTTTACGTTCGCGTAGGGAAGGTAATTGAATTTCCACAACTTTGATGCGGTAATACAGATCCTCCCGGAATCTTCCCTCCTCTATCTCTTTACGTAAATTTTTATTGGTGGCGCTGATCAACCTGACATCGGTTTGTAATACTTTTTTACCTCCAAGCCGGGTAAAGGATTTTTCTTCTAGTATCCTTAATATTTTAGCCTGGGTATCGATACTCATATCGGCAATTTCATCCAGAAAAAGAGTGCCGCCATTGGCAATTTCAAATTTCCCCTGGCGTTGATTGATCGCCCCGGTATAGGCGCCCTTTTCGTGACCGAACAACTCGCTTTCGACCAGGTCTTTGGGAATAGCTGCGCAATTCATGGTAATAAACGGGCCGGCAGTCCGGGCGCTGAATGAATGGATCGTTTTGGCGGCCAGTTCTTTGCCGGTGCCGCTTTCGCCGGTTAGTAATACGGTTATATCGGTCGGCGCTACTTTTTCAATCAATTTAATAACTTCAAGAATTTTAGGGCTTTCACCGATAATAGAGCCCCGATTTTGTCCGGCCAGTTGCTGGCGTAATAATACATTTTCGCGCCCCAGGGTGATCTTTTCCAGGGCTTTGTTCACTACCAGGCGTAGTTCTTCAATTTCAAAAGGTTTGGACAAGTAATCATAAGCTCCGGCTTTCATGGCTTCAACGGCTATTTTTTCAGAACCGAAAGCAGTAAGAACAATGATAAGCGGTAATAGCCCGGTTTCACGCTCCTGCTTTTGTACCTGGCCGATAAACTCCAGGCCGTTCATTTCCGGCATGTTAATATCGCACAACACTACATCGGGCTTGAATTCAACCAGTTTTTCCAGGGCAATCCGGCCGTTTTCTGCCTCTTCCAAATGATAGCGTGACTTGCCGAGCGCTTTGCGCATTCCATAACGGGCGGCGTCTTCATCATCAACTATTAATATTCGGGACTTTTCAGTATTCATTTTGATCTCTGACTTTGCAATCTCACTTGTGAAAAATTTAAAACCATCACTTTTTATTCACGGGGAAATAGACTAAAAATTCAGCGCCAGCATTAACATCGCTTTTAACATCAATAAAGCCACCCAGTTCCTCAACATTTTGTTTTACTATAGCAAGGCCGAGTCCTGTGCCTTTGGTGCGGGTGGTGAAAAATGGCTCGAATATTTGTTTAATATTCTCTTTGGTTATACCGGGTCCGTTATCTTTGACCTTTAATATAAACCAGTTTTTTACCTGTACAAGATCAACCCGGCGGGAGGCTTTTTTTATTTTATCAAGTCCTGCTTGTTGTTCAAGAGTGATGACAATTTCCCCCTTTGAACCAACCGACTGTATAGCATTTAAAACCAGGTTGTAAATTATTTCACGAAGAGATTGTTTTTTAGCCCAGAAAACCATATTTATCTCCGGGGTCTGAAAAACAATACTTGTTTGATTGCGGTTGGCCTGGTATTTAAGCAGGTCGACAACATCCTGAACAATTTCCGCCAGGGAGACTTCCTCGACATTGGCGGTTGAAGGCCGGGCAAAACTCAGCAATTTTTCCAAAACCGTATGCAGGCGGTTGATTTCTTCAATTACAATTTGCAGATCTTGCGCCTCATCGCCGTTGGCGTTTTCATGTAAAACCTGAACAATACTTTTTATAGAAGACAATGGATTTTTGATTTCATGCGACATGGTCGTTGCCAGTTGCCCCAAAGAGTTTAACTTTTCCGCCTGGTAAACCCGCGCTTCCAGGTTCAACCGTTCCTGCACCAGCCGGGCATTTTCAATTGCCAGGGCAACCTGGTTGGCAAAGGTTTGCAGCATGTCAATCTCTTCTTCAGAAAAGGGATTTCCCGATTGTTTGCCGGACAGACAGATCATTCCGGTCATCTTTTTCCGATAAAAAATCGGTACGGCCAGTTCCAGTTTGTTATTCTTGAGCGCATTGATAACCAGGTGAGTTTTGATCTGTTGGCGCAAGCGCAGGGCGCGGATCGAGGTAAAGGCATCGATAAGGGAGAAAAAATCTTTTAAATCCTGGTTGCCGATAGTTTTTAAAATTTCCTGCTTTTTGGCAGTTGACTGAAAAACAACAATGGTCAGCGATTTCACCTTGAAAGCAGATTTAAGGGATTCGCTGATGGTATTGAGCAATTTTTCCAGATCGACAATGCCGATGATGTTGTCGGATAGTTCACGTAAAATTTGTTGATAAAAATAGCGATCCTTGAAAAAAATCCGGTCGAGTCGTTTTTGAAAAGCCTCGCGAAACGGCTGAAAAGCAAACACCAGGGCGACCAGCAGTAATCCTTCAATAAAGGTAGAATTGATCTCAGGGAACAGCTTTAAATATTCGCCCAGCCGGCGGATACCCAGCAAATAAACGGTCATCAGGGCGCCGTAGATGATGGAATAGATGAGACTTGGTTTGATGACCAGGCGGTAAAAATTATAGCGGTAAACATAATAACCAAGCACCGCCATGGGTAAGGTTGGCGAAAGCAGCATTAAAAGTCCCAGATAATAGCCAATATAAGAAATTTTATAAGTCGGTATTATTAAAATAACAATGATGCCAACGCCGATCAGCGCCAGGGTGATACTCAAATCGCGGTAAAAATGCCGATCGGCTTCGTTCTCATGGGTTCGGGCCAGGTTTTCGGACAAGATCAGGGAAAAAGTGATAGCGAATAACATCCATAAATAATAGGGAAAACGGATCGCTTCGTCCAATTCGACATAAAGAGAGCGTATTTTCAGGTTATAATAGATGCCGAAATAGAGAAATACAAATACCGGTAAATAGGTGAACACAATTAACAGGGTATGATGGCGAACTATCCATGGTCTGAGTTTTCTTTTGGCGCGATGAAAGAACGCCGCCAGGGTGTTCATCATTGCAGAAGGGATGAGCGCCAGGCCCAGATACGAAATAACGATGAGGATATTAGTTTCGAGCAAAACAACTTTGCCAAACAACATGCGGTTTATCAGGGAAAGAAAATTTCCTCCCAGCCATAAAGCACAGGCTACCAGCAAGATCACCAGCGCATAATCGTCATAATGCTTGGGTTTCTTTTTTAAGGTCAGGCTGAAGATGATCACGGTCAGCGCGGTGCCAAAACCAAACCCCAAAGTGTTGATAAAAGTATACAAGGCCATATTATTCAGCTAATTTGATATTCAAATATCGTAAAACATTGTCAATTGTATTGTAAACCGTAACAAAACCGGAACCGCTGCAGCACAAGCCCACGGCCCGATTGTCTTCTGTTAACAGCAGCGACCCGGAATCGCCGGGATCGGCCATATCATTGGTTATGATTTGATCTTTAAAATATGCGGTGCGTCCGCCTGAATAACCGACTTCGATTTCGGCATTTATTATTTTAATCACACCGGTTGTACATCCGGTAGTTCGGCCGCTTTTTTTAACCTTCATGCCAATTTCGGGTGCGGCAATGCCATTCACCTTGCCCAGGTCTCTGATTTCATCCGTCAGCACACCATCGTCATCAGGCTGGGCTAGCGCGGCATCGACAAAATTGACCGGGCGCTTTTTTACCGGTTCCAGGCGGGTTTGCGAACCCAATACGGCAGCAACCAGGTTGAAAGGCAAGGCAACAATTTGCGCTATTTTACATTTCTCATCATTTTCCAGCCAGGTTGAAGAATTGGTATACTTTAAATTGACAAAACGCTCCAGCCTGGCCACACGATCGTTAGCAGGTTTGCCGCCATCGGCAGGGGCCGGCTGCAACACCGGGTCGCCGATCAGCGCGTCGTTGCCGTTGGCAAGAATGTGATTGTTGGACAGGAGCATTGGTTTGCCGCTATGCCCATCATAAACCACCACCCCCAATGTACCGGCGTGCACAGCATAGTGGCCGATAGAAATGCCTGAATATAACGGCCTTGTCCGGGTACGGGTATCATACGCATTGATCTTACCGACCTGCAATACATCTACAGGTATTTTATCAAATTGAGGTGGAATCTTGTCCCTTTTCTTTAATAAACTGAGCGGTAACTTTTCCCTGACCATAACAATTAGCGCCAGTTCTTTGGTTGCAAGGCTCTGAGTTTCTTTGTATCCAAGACCAAGCCCCAGCACATTTGCTGCTTTGAGTATTGTGCTGCTTATGGCTTTTTGCAGCAGCATGATGTCTTCTTTTCTGGCCACTTACTTCCCCTTACCTGTATTAAATATCTTACAGCTTTTCACAACTCTAATTCTCAGAAGAAATATTAGTATTTTGTATTTAATGAAAACAAAAAAGAAGTCAAGTAAAGTTAATTAATATTTCCATATAATCAAGAAAAATTGCCTGTATATGTAATATAATAAAAACTGACAATTCTTAAAAAGTAAATAGAGAGTTGAGCGCAACGAATTTTAAATCGGAATTGTATATTAAAATTGATTTTGAATGTTGTATTTTGTAATATATGGGAAAAAAAATAAACACCATTATAAACAGAACTGAAACCATGAAAAGTCGCACAAACTATAATACCAGGTTGGTTATACTGATTTCGCTGACGCTCATTATTGAACTAATCGGCTTGCCTCAGCCGGCTACCGGGCCGTTGGTGAACATGATGTTATATTTAACCACGCTGCTGCTGGACATCAAAGCCGGGGTTATCCTCGGCTGCATCAGTCCTCTGGTGGCGGCGATGCGCGGCCAGCTGCCCCCCTTTTTAATACCGATGGTGCCCTTTATCATCGCCGGTAATATTTTGCTGGTGGTGTTGTTGGGGTTAATCGGTCAGGTGGGCAAATCAACCCGACCGGCGCAAGCCAATCCTATGTATTCATTTACAGTATGGCTGGGTGTGCTGGTGAGCGCGGTAGTTAAATTTGCATGGTTGTATACATCGGCCAAACTGTTATTACCGGTTTTATTCGGCAAGCATTTGCCGCCGCAGCTGGTGGCGATGATGGCAATGCCGCAATTGATTACGGCCATTAGCGGCGGTATATTGGCGGTGATCATTGCCGGTATGTTGAAAAAAAGAACCTGAGCATAACCAAAATAGAAGGACTGCTTGTTATAAATAAAATTATTTAAAATGGATCTCCTCGTTCCTAATTTCTGATCAGGAATGAGAGTGGTCAGGAATCTCCGATTCCCTACAAGCAGTTATTTTACTTTTAATATGTTCTTTGCATTTCAAATCAGAGAATTTATTCAAGCGGGTTCCCAATCGGGAGATTGGGAACCGGAAGCTAAACAATAGCCGGAACACCATACACGAAAGAGAAAATACCATGCCGCTAACCCCTTATAACATTTTATTGCAGGACGCCCGTAAAGGCAATTACGCCGTCGGTGCATTTAATATATTCGGAATGGAATTTTTGCCCGCCATTCTGGACGTTGCCGAGGAGGAAAAAGCGCCGGTGATTTTGCAAATTGCGCCGCTGCATTTTTATTTATCCGATTTGCCCGAATACATCAAATACGTCAAATCGCAAATTGTTAAAGTAAAAGTTCCGGTGGCGCTGAACCTCGATCACGGCAAAACCCGGGAAATTATTATCAAAGGCATTCGCAACGGCTTTCCTGCGGTGATGTTCGACGCCTCGCGGCTGCCGTTTACGCAGAACCTGGCGCAAACCAAAGAGATTGTCGAATTGTGCAAACCGCTGGGCATGACGGTGGAAGCGGAACTGGGCAGCCTGAATGACGAGGGTGCGGAATTGACGGCGGAAACTAAAGACAAGCTGTTTACCAATCCCGAACAGGCGGCAAAATTTGTCACGGAAACCGGCATCGACGCCCTGGCGGTCTCCATCGGTAATGCGCACGGTTTTTACAAGGGCGAACCGAAACTGGATTTTGCGCGCTTGCAGCAAATACGGGACAAGGTCCCTGTGCCGCTGGTGCTGCACGGCGGTTCGGGCATCAAAACGGATGATTTTAAAAAAGCCATTACCCTGGGCATTAACAAGATCAATATCTATACGGAAATGAGCGCGTCCGCCTCGCTGATGATGAAATCACTATTGAACGCCCACGATACCCCGGCGGACTTTCCCGCCACCCTGTACCAGGTGCGCCTGGCGGTGAAGGAAGTGGTACGCGAAAAGATGCACGTGTTTGGGAGCTGCGGGAAGGGGTGAGGTATGGTTGCAGGATGGGGTTTATGCCTCATCCTGCTATATAATTAACCTACATCTGTTCTTACTTTATCAAACAACCAATCCAGTAAATACCTTGCAAAATTGCGATCATCGGTAAAGCGTTTGTACAAGTTAAAATTTGATTCAACAAACTCCTGCATACGTTCCTTGACCACATTATCAAAGGTAAGCCTGGCATTTTCCGGTGTATTCGCTTTAAGGCTGGCATGGATAACCGGATTTTCAACAAATTCCTGTTTAAGCTGTTGAAAAATAATTGTGTCTTTATCCGTAAAATTCGTACCGAACCGTTCATTTAATTGTTTGATGATTTGCGACAAGGGTTCGATATCCTCATCCAACGGTTTGTGGGATTTTTCTTCATCTTCCGGGTTTAATACGCTCTGTTCCTGTTTTAATTTAATTGCTACACTTTTACCTTTTTTCACCCGGTAAGTAGCCATATCCACCATGCCCTGGATTTCCCGGGGCAGTTCATCTTTTAAAGGCGGTAGATAACGAAGCAGCAACCGGGCGAATACATACATTTTTTCCAGATCGGCATCGACAAAGGTGATGATCTGGGATAAAAACGAATACAGCCGCACATAATCCTGCAGTTGTCCGCGCAAATCGGTTTGTTCTTCTGTGATTAAAAGTTTAAAGCGGTCGCTAAATGGGGCTAAAAAATGGTAAAGTTTATTCAGCTTGGCATTAGGCACAAAATATATTTGCGCGAATTTCTGCAAATCCATTTCGGAAATCAAGTGAAAATCCAAAATCCGCCGATACAGATCGTACAAGAGTTGTGGGTCGGTGGATTCGGAAAGAATTGTTTTTTCATAATAAGGCTGAAAGGCTTTTTGGATGTCATCCGCTTCATTACAAAAATCCAGTATCATGGTTTCGTGTTTATCCGGGGGACAGATACGGTTCAGGCGGGATAAGGTTTGTACAGCATTCACCCCGCTAATTCGCTTGTCCACATACATGGTATGCAAAAGTGGTTGGTCAAAGCCGGTCTGGAATTTTTCCGCCACAATCATAAACCGATATTCCAGGCTTTTAAAAGTTCTGGCTGTCTGCGTTTCCGAAATACTATTCATATTGCCTTCAGTATATTCTTTTCCATCTAGAGGTATTGAACCTGAAAAAGCTACCAGCGCCTTGTATGGGTATCCCATTTCCTGAAAATATTGATCTATTGTTAATTTGTATTGAACAGCATTAGCGCGAGACCTGGTTACGATCATTGCTTTTGCTTTATTTTGAATGCGATACGCTACGTTTTCATGAAAATGCTCGACCATAATTTCAAGTTTTTGCCGTATAGCATCGGGATGTCCCTCGACAAAGCGTTTTAATAAACTCGAAGCCTTGTTACGGTCAAACTTGGGGTCATCCTTAATTTTTTTCAGTAATTTCCAATAAGTTTTATAGGTAGTATAATTTTCCAATACGTCCAATATAAACCCCTCTTCTATGGCCTGGCGCATACTGTACAAACTGAAAGGTTCAAACGAGCCATCCGGTTGTTTAGCGCCAAAAAGTTCCAGGGTTTTAGGCTTGGGCGTGGCGGTAAAGGCAAAAAAGCTGACATTCGGTTGTCGACCCCGCGCCTTGATCTCGGCAACTATACGATCCTGCACGTCTGCCGCTTCTACCTCATCCTCTTGTTCGTTATCTTCACTGGTTGGGGAGGATAAAACTTTTTTCAGACTTTTGGTGGCCTCGCCGGTTTGGGAGGAATGGGCTTCATCGATGATTACCGCAAAGCGATGTCCGTCCATTTCTTTCATGTCATCTGCAATAACCGGGTATTTTTGCAAGGTGGACACAATAATATTTTTACCTTCTTCAAGGGCTTTTTTAAGTTGTTGGGCGGTACTGGTGATATTTTCCACAACTCCGAGCGTCTGTTCAAATTGCCGCATTGTGCTTTGTAATTGCCGGTCCAACACCCGCCGGTCGGTAATAACGACAATTGTATTAAATACCCGTTGATCCGCCTCGTCATGCAGCACTGCAAGCTGGTGCGCCAGCCAGGCAATGGAATTGGATTTACCGCTACCCGCCGAGTGCTGGATCAAGTATCGGTGACCCGGTCCATGTTGCCGGGCATGATCTACAAGCCGCCGTACGCAGTCCAGTTGATGGTAGCGTGGAAAGATGATGGATTTTTCCCCGGTGAGTCTGCCGTCTTCATCTTCCATTTCGATTTCCGTTATAAACTGCTGGACAAGATTGAGCACACTATCCCGGGTCCAAATCTCATCCCATAAATATGAGGTGGCAAATCCCTGCATAGCCGGAGGATTGCCGGCGCCGCCGAACTTGCCGCGATTAAATGGTAAAAACCGCGTGCGTTTCCCTTCCAGTTTTGTCGTTACATAAACCAGGTCGGGATCGATGGCAAAATGCGCCAGGCAGCGGCGGAAAGCGAATAATAACTCTTTGGGATCGCGGTCATTTTGGTATTGCTGAATAGCGTGCTTGACGTTCTGACCGGTTAACGGATTTTTAAGTTCGGCGGTAATTATAGGTATGCCATTGAGAAACAACACCATATCCAGACAATTTTCGTTTTTGAGGCTGTATTTCAACTGACGAACGATACTGAACTGGTTGGCAAGGTACAGCCGTCGGGTATCCTCGTTCAGGCCGGAGGAAGGTTTATAGTATGCCATTTGAAATTTACAGCCGTAACTACGCAAGCCGGAACGCAGTACTTTGAGCGCGCCGTATTTATCCAGATCCCGGCTCAGTAATTTCGCAAACTGGTTTTTGGCTTGCTCGCGGTGCTGATCGCAAAATTTCTGCCAGTCCTGCGGCTGGGTGGCGCGGATAAAGTTTATGGCGTCCTCCGCAATGATGCCCAGAGTACGGTCATAGTCTTCCGGTTGGCGTTTGATGTACCCCTTGCTGTGCGGTATATTATAAGGAACGTCGGTCTCTTTAAAACGAGTATCGCTGCCGGTTTGTGGAACAGGATTAGTCAGAGACTCTTCAATTGAATTTTCAAACGCTTTTTCAGAAATATTCATACCGTACTACCCCTTTAATCAGTTTATTTGCTCTTTAACCAGCTTCTATTTACAATTTAAGTGATTCCTGGATATATTACAATACTCAATTCGGTGTAAACAACTGTACATTAACCTCCGGTAGTTCCTGGAATACTTTTAAGATCATTTCATTAACCTTGTTCCAATTCAAGCCGCCCAGGCCGCAGCCAAGCGGCGTGATAGCAATGGAGCAAATCCCGTATTCTTTTATCACTGTTACCAGGTCTTGCAGGCCGGTTTGAATATCTTCATATCGACTGTCCGATTTCCAGTGTTTTTTGGTCGGGAAATTAATAATATAACGGGGATTGATTAAGGTGTGCCGATCAAACACAAACATTTTACCTAATTGCAGTTCGTTTTGTATACAAGCATTTTCATAGGCATTAAAATTATCGGGAAATGCTTTTTTGAACTGCAAAGCTAATCCTTTACCCATAGTACCAACAGTATTAACTGTATTGACCAATGCTTCCGCATCGGCTTTTAATATATCACCAGTTATAGATACAATCATTCTACCATTTCCCGCACATCTATCTTGCCGGTAACCGCCGCAGAGATAAGCGCCGCGCGGTATTCCTGCAATTTTTCAATACTGGCTTGGATTTTTCCGACAAGATTATCAATTTTAGCTGTTTCGTAATCAAGGTATTCTGCAATAGCGCGTTGTTCAAGATAGGGTGGAATTGGAATTTTAATATTTTTTAACTCAAAAGGGGTAATCGCTGGATAACTAACTCCGTTCGATAGAGCAACAACTTTCTGAATAAAATATTCTGATTGAGCAAGTCTAAATAAATATTTCGGAAAAAGGTATATAGGTTGAAAAACAGCAAAACCAGTAGACACTATAATTGTATCAGCATTATTAGTGATAAAAGAAATTGCTTTTAAATAAGTTCTAACAGTTGATAAGATAGTATCACCGATTTTAACACATCTTCTTGCTCTTGAAGGTGCTTCTTTAAAAGTTAGGGTATTACTAATATAATTTCCAATATTATCAACACTACTTATATCGATGTATTGGAATTCAAAATCTTGATATGTTAATTCAGGTAATTCTTTATTGTTCACTAAAGCAATATATTTAACCTTTTTCACCTCCCACCCCTCCGGAATTTCTCCCAGCCACTCAATGCCGGAATCTTTCATGGGCGCGGCGGGGTTCAGACCTTTGGTTACAGCGCGGGTAATGAGCGCGGCGCGTTTCTCCCGCAGCAGATCGATGAGCCGCTGCTTTTTTTCGATTAGCGCGTCCAGTCGGGCAGTTTCGTGGTCCAGGAAAGCGGCAATAGCGTTTTGTTCGGGGAGAGGAGGACATATTACATAAAGCTCCCGAAGTTCGGATTGATTAAATGTATTATTAACACCAGCCTTCACTGATTTAAAAAAACCAGTATATCTAAGATTATTAATAAACTGATGAAAATAATTTGAAGAATACAAAGTGTAATCAAATCTTATTCGTAATAAAAATGAAACATGTGTATATTTATCATTACTATAAAATACAGCTGTTTTCCCAACATGTTCTGAACTTCCATTACGCCAATTAAATAATAAATCCCCATTTTGTAAAATTAATGATTTTTCAATATTTTCTTCAATTATTCCAGAAAAGGCAACCTCTTGTAAGTTCAAGTTCCCATCAATTAGAACATTAGGTAAACTTATAATAGGGATTCCAGTACTAATAGTTCTATCTAATTCTGTGCCTATTCCGTAGGATATGTTGGCGATTCTTTTTAATTTTAATGTTATCCAATGAACCGGAATTTTCCCCAGCCAGTCAATTCCGGAGTTCTTGTAAGCCGGACAAGGCCGGTGTTTATATAATGTATGGAGATTTATGGCTGCCATTATTGATTCATCTCCCCCAGCATATCCAATATCTCTTTTTCAATCTTTTTAATATCCGCCTCGATCTCTTCCAGTGGGCGCGGCGGGGTATAGCGGTAAAAATAACGGTTAAAGTTGATCTCGTATCCCACCTTGCCCACCTCGCCATCCTTGTGATCGACAATGGCGGTATTGATCCAGGCGTCGGCGACAAACGGTTTGACTTCGCGGTCAAAATAATCATACACGGATTCGGACAGCGGTACGCTCTCGGTATCGCGTAGTTCCAGGTCCGCTTCGGGGTTGCCGTGGCTGTCCAGGCAGACATCGGCCGTTTCATCCCGCTCCGCCAGGGCGTTAAGTATGGCTTTTTTCAAAGGCGCTGCTGGTTTGACCGGTTTCAGAGCAGTGTCAATCAGTTCGCTGAATTCATCGCGGTTTTTATATAATGTATCCGGCAGGATGCGCAACAGGGCAAGTATCTGTTCCTGTAAATCTCGTCCGGTCTTTTCCTCCTGCTCTTTAATTTTCTTTTCTTTCTTTTTGCTGACGGCCAGGTTAATAAAGGCATTTTCACTACCCAGCCGTTGCAGGCGTTCTTCCGTCACCTGAAAATTAAGGCGCAGCGGTCGTTCCACGGTGATTTTGCGAAAGCCGAAAAAGGTGGTCGGCACAATTTTACAATATTCATTTTCTTTAAAAAGTTGGTAGAGTTTTAATATTTCGGCAGCTTTTTCCGCAGGGATTTCCCGTCGTTTATCGCCCATGCTTTTGCGCATTTGCGTCCAGAAGGAAGAAGCGTCGATCAATTGCACTTTACCAAGGCGTTGTTTTTCTTTGCGGTTACTTAATATCCAGATATAGGTAGAAATACCCGTATTATAAAATAATTGTTCCGGCATAGCAATCAGCGCTTCCAGCCGGTCATTTTCCAGAATCCAGCGGCGGATTTCACTTTCACCGCTGCCGGCGTCGCCGGTAAACAATGGCGAGCCATTCATAATAATTGCCACCCGGCTTTTATCATGTTCCGGGTTGTGAATATGGGACAACATGTGTTGCAAAAACAATAACTGGCCGTCGCTGATGCGGGGCAGACCGGCGCCAAATCGCCCTGCATAACCTTTTTCATATTCCTCCTGCACCGCGTCTTCATCCCGTTTCCAGTCCTTGCCGTACGGCGGGTTGGCGATGAGGTAATCAAAGTGTTTGCCGAGGTGACAATCATGGGCCAGGGTACTGCCGAAACGAATGTTTTCCGCATCACGTCCATCGGCAGATTTGATGTATAAATCGGATTTACAGATGGCATACGTTTCAGGATTGACTTCCTGACCAAACAAGTAAATATCCGCCTGTGGATTGAGACCCGGTCGCCCGTCGCCGAGAATGTGGTCTTTGGCTATAGTCAACATGCCGCCGGAGCCGCAGCAGGGATCGTAAACGGTAAGGGTCTTGCCGGGAATTGTAATTCGTTCCTCATCCCCGGCCAGTAACAGGTCCACCATCAGGTGCACTACATCGCGCGGGGTAAAATGTTCGCCGGGGTTTTCGTTAAGCGATTCGTTAAACTTGCGAATCAATTCTTCGAATATAGTGCCCATCATGACGTTGGAAACCTGGTCGGGTTGTAACCTGGCATTTTTAAAACGTTCCAGGACTTTAAATAACAAACCCGCATCATCCAGTTTATGAATGGTATTATCAAAATCGAATTTTTCCAAAACTTCGCGCATATTGGGAGAAAAGCCGTTGATGTAATTGCGCAGGTTGGCGGCCAGTCCTGAAGAATCATCTAATAATTTGCTAAAATCATATTGCGAGGTATTGTAAAATGCATATCCCGAAGCCTTGCGTAACAGTTGATCGGGATTATCCAGCTTACCGGCGTATTGGGCATTGGTCGCCAGGACTTGACGTTTTGTGGCTTCCAGCACACAATCCAGACGCCGCAATACGGTCAGGGGTAAAATAACATCCTGGTATTTACCGCGTTTAAAAGTATCACGGATAAGATCCGCTACTCCCCAGATAAAACTGACAATTTCACTGTGATTCATAAATTCCCTGTTTAGAATTCCCTGACAGAATATAATTTTTCATTGTAACAATATTAAATATTAAACGCCGGAAATATATAATTAAGAAATAAATATTAATTATCCAACATCTTTCTCATATCTCCCAACAAAAAAAGGCAGCTTGTGCTGCCTTTTCATTACTTGAAAATTTTTAGAACTAAATGTCCTGCCTTTTTTGCGCCCTGGGATGGGATTCCCAGGGCGAGCAAATCACGGTTTTTAAAGAAATGGTGGGATAAAATCCCACCCTACATTTTTTTATGTAAATCGCGCCGGGTAATGAAACCCGGCGCTATCTGGAGTAATTTTTTATTTCTGCAATGTCATCATCTTGCTGGAAACAAAATCCCCGGCGGTGATGCGGTAAATATACGTTCCCGATGCCAGGCCGGCGCCGTCAAAGGTCACCTGGTTCAAGCCCGCACCTCTTTTGCCTTTGCACAAATCGCGGACTTTTTGTCCCTGAATATTAAACAACTCGATTTTCACTTCCAGCGGTTTGCTGAGAGAAAACTCGATGGTGGTAACGGGATTGAACGGATTTGGATAATTCTGCCGCAACTGGATGGAACTGACCGTTGCCGCGGCATTGTCATCAATCCGCACCGGTTCGGGATTGTTCAGCTTGTTCTGCGCAAACACCCAGGGGAACAGGTACGGATAATCATACGATTCCGCCCACATCACATGACTCTTGTTTTCCCATTCGGTATACAGCAGCCGGGCGCCGCCTTCGGTAACCGCCTGCACTTCGGCGTCGCTCATGCCGGTGCAGTCGCCATAATTGCAATGCGTGTACACGCAATCCAGGCCCTGGCGTTCCAGCGCTTCAATCATCTTGCGCGATTCCGAAACCGGTACGGTATTATCCACTTCGCCATGGAAATTCCAGATGGGAATGTGTTTGATGCGCTGCACCTGGGTGGAATCGCCGCCGCCGCTCATGGGAATGGCGCAGGCAAATTTATCCGGAAAACGCTGTATGGCGTCCCATGTGCCATAACCGCCCAGGGACAGTCCGGTAACATATAGCCGGTTTTCATCGACCGGGAACTCGCGGATCAGCGAATCGAGCATATCCATGACGCAGGTCATTTCATTGCTGATCGGCACTTCAAAGATGCGATATGAATCGCGATTGTTAAAGTCATAATCATTCCAGGCGCCATCGGTCGGGCATTGCGGCACCACCACAAAGCAGGGATAATTTTTCTGGTTGGCGCTATCCGCCCAACTGGTTGCCAGGCGATGCACGGAAATCGGCAGTTCATTATCCGTACCGCATTCCCCGGAGCCATGCAGCGCCAGCACTAACGGATAGGATTGATTCGGATCATATCCATCCGGAATGCACAGGCGATATGGCAGGGTGGTTTCGGTAAAGGTGTGCGAGCGATAATGGAATTTCTCTTCGATACGGATATGATTGGGATCATCAGTTTCCGTTAATACAATAGCGTCCAGGTTCACTGTAACGCCACTTGTACCACCCAGGTTAAACTGTACCCGGTAATTCTGGTCAGAGCCATAATAATTAAGAGTGTATGGGCCAAAGGTTTGCGGGGTAGTGGTAAGAACAAGTTCCGGAGAACTCCATATAACAGTGTAATCGCCTGAACTTTCCATGAACATGGCATGAATGGGATGTTCCATACTGGCGGAAGCCATAAAGCTGAATTGATATATCCGACCTTGTTCAAAAGGCCGGGATTGGTATACGATAACATCGCCTTCTGCTGACCCACCATTGGTAATAGATATTGCAAGGTAATTGGGGCCGGAAAGTAACCCATCACTATTTACAACGCTGGTATAAGCAGCTGGATTGATTTTTTTCATCAGCCAACCGGTTTTACCGGAATCGAATTCGGGATTGGAAATGATATTATCCTGCGCCCACAAGATAATGGGAGTTAAAAATAAAAGGACAAACAGAATGATTCTTTTCATATCATGCTCCATTTGTTTAAAAAGGTGATTTCCGGGAATGCTGCATCAAAATACATTAAATTTTGAAAAGAACCAAAAGAAAATTTTTTAAAAATAAATGCAGGAATCATCAAAAAATAGTGGTTGGTTACAAATGCAAACAAGCGGGCCACGGAAAAGCTGCCCGCCGCGTAAGGTTACTGAAAAGATTAGCAATATAGGGTGAGATCAGGCGGATTGACGAATTATAAATTCAAGTTCGAATTTACGCTTTTCGACAGGTTTGGTTTTATCCTGAATACGGGCAATTAGCAGATCAATGGCGACATCGACCATATCGTCCAGCGGTTGGCGTATCGTCGTCAACTGGGGTTCCAACAGCGACGCAAACCACAGGTCGTCAAAACCGACAATTGCAAAATCATCCGGCACTTTATAGCCCAGGAGTTTGATACGGGATAAAAATCCGGAAGCGACATAATCGCCGCATACCACAAAAACTGCGGAGGGTTTATCGGCAAGGCTGTGGAAATAATCGGCGGCTTTAATTCCTTCCTGCGGTGAATAACTGGAACCGATATAAACATGCTGTGGATTCATCTCCAGGCCAAATTCCCTCATGGTTTCGGTTACAGCCCCAATACGGCTGTCGATTAAATTCTTGTTTATTGAGCAACTTACCGCGCCGATTTTTTTGTGGCCCTTGCGAATCAAATACTTGGTGGCAACTTTGACGCTGTTTTTATTGTCAATTGCCACACAATCGATCCAGTCCAGATCGTTTTCAAAGATCACAATCGGCAGATTCATACGCGCAACCAACTCCCGGTCGTCATCGGTCATATCGATGGCTTTATGCAGAATACCATCCAGCCGGCCTTCGCTGTTGAGTTGGTGATACAGGTGCGAGCGCCAATCCTCGCCCTTGTAGGCGCCATAGAGGATAATGTCGTAACCGGTATTGGCTATTTTACGGGTTACCGCTTTAATGGTGGCGGCATTGATCGGTTCGGAGAGGCCGGAGATGAGCACACCCAGGGTGTTGGTCTTGGAATGTACCAAGCCGCGCGCAGAGATATTGGGGACATAATTATATTCCCGCGCCAGGGCCAGAATTTTTTCCCGGGTTTCGGCGCTGATCTTGGCTTTATTGTTAAGTACCATGGAAACAGTTGCCGGAGTAACTTTGGCCATTTCAGCAATATCTTTGATGGTAATTCTTTTCATAATTGTCCTGCACAGTTTAAACGCTTAATCATGATAATGATCTTTTATGGGTATTTTAACAGTTATTTTCTTGCCAGCGATGATATTCAGATTCATGTAACAAATTGATGAACCGGTTTATAATGGTAAACCGTTTAATTAACCATCCGGATTCCTTGCAAAGGCGAGTTTTCCTGATATATTTATCATTCCGGTATTGAAATATATAAAGATTATCCGGCATTATGCAAGTAATTATTAACCAAAATCATTTTAAATTGTATAAATGGCAGGGATTGGTGAATGAAAATTGCAAACGATTGCAAAAAAATATCTTTAACAGTATCTACATCCGGTTACGGGAGAGGGGTATGATGGAGCCCTGACCAGTCATTTTCAAATCTTTCTAAAAGATGGGACAAAACTCCATTCCACGCCTTGCATAAAATGAATTATCCGCAGATCAACGCAGATGGGAAATGCAGATTAATGAGATTATAATAATGCAGGGATTCAAATATCGATGCATTATTGTGCAATAATCCTTTTCACTTTTATGTATTTCGCCGGGCACACCTAATCCCTGACCAGACGAACTGAAAGGCCAAAATGCGTACTGTCGCCGATACGGTTCACAACTGAAAGACCATAACTCAGTGAGCGCTGCCAGGAGTAATCAGTATGGTACTCACTAGCAGTCCAAAAGTAAGCAAAGGAATAAATATTAAAAAAACCGCCAAACATGTCACGTTGGCCGCCAGGCCGTGCTGTAAAACCACTGTAATTGGTAGCGCCGGTATTGGGCTCTCTCCAATGCCTAGTTCCGGTTTCTTTCAACTTGCCGCCTTCAGTGACCCCGCGGTGGCCGCTTCTGTCCGCTTCATACTGGTTCATGCCCAATGTAATTTCAAGCAGTTTCCATTCCGCTTCCGTGGGTACATGCCAGCCAACCGGGGCTAAATTGCTACTGTCGTTTACCGCGAACCAGTTATACAGAACGCCGTAATCTGCGGCATTAGCGATGTCATTATTATAATAACACCAGGCGCCGGTTGAAGAATTAAACCATTCTGAATCGTCTGTAATATTCGGTATAGCATCTCCGTTACGGTAATGCGTTACCTGCAGGTTTTCCGCCATCCACCACTGGTCGCCGATTTTTACAGTTTGATAGACATTACCGTCAATATCGGTAACTGTTCCTCTTTCATATGTAATAGTTGTAAAACGCCAGTTTTGGGACCAAGCGCTTGTTCCGGCAGCATTAGTAGCATTAACACGCCAGTAATAAGTAGTATCTTCAGACAGATTGGTAAGCTGGAAACTGGTTGTTACCAGACCGTTTTCCTCCAGAACCGGGGTGGTAAAAAGCGAATCGTTTGCTACCTGTAAATTATAAAAATCTACATTAGCAACTTCACTCCAGATCAGATATGTATTTAGATCAATATTGGCAGACCCATTAACGGGTGAAACCAGACCGGGGGGATTGGGTATAATATGAGGCACAGTATTTCTGACACATCGAACAGAAAATCCATAATGCTTATTCAGGTTACCACGTCCAATATCTGAACCGTTATAAACCAGCTTGCGGCGCCAGGCGTTATTGGCGTCACCCTCGGTTGCGGACCAATAGTGGGCATCGGTTCCCATTTTCGAGTACCCGCCGGTATTGCTGTCCCGGAAACCGCCTGGCCGCGCTGTAAAACCGCTTTCATTGGTAGCGCCGGTGTTGGGACTGTTCCAGTGCGCCTCGCCGGCCTCTTTTAATTTGCCACCCTCGGTTGTGCCGCGCCAGCCTACCTTGTCCGCATCAGTCTGACTCATGCCAAGGGCCATCTCCAGTTGCTTCCATTCCGTATCTGTCGGCACATGCCAGCCGTCCGGAGCGATATTGTTGCTATCAATCAGCGCATACCAGTTATACAACAAGCCGTAATCGGCGGCGTAATTATTATCGTTTTGATAACAGCCGTAGGCGCCGCTCGTTAATCCTGCCCACTGCGTACTGTCTGTTATACCGGCTATTTCTTCGCCATTACAGTAATGCGTAACTCGCAGGTTCTCCGCCATCCACCACTGATCGCCGATCTTGACGGTGTGATAAACATTGCCGTCGATATCGGTAAGAAAACCTTGTGCAGTTGTGGTAAAACTCCAAACAGCCGACCAATCGCTTACGCCAACCGCATTGATCGCATTTACACGCCAGTAAAAAGTAGTCCCTTCGGTAAGATTAGTGAGCTGGAAAGTGGTAGTTATCAGGCTATTTTCCTCAACAACCGGAGTGGTAAAAATCGAATCGGTTGCCACCTGCAAATTATAAAAATCTACATTGGACACTTCATTCCAGGATAAATATGTATTGACCTCAATATTGGCAGCACCGTTTACAGGTGCAACCAGGCTGGGGGGATTGGGAATAATTTGCGGCGCGGTATTTCTGACACAACGAACTGAAAATCCATAATGCTTATCGAGATTGCCGCGTGCGATATCTGCACCATTATAAACCAGCTTGCGGCGCCAGGCGGTATTGGCGTCGCTTTCTGTGGCGCTCCAATAGTGGGCGTCGGTTCCCATTTTTGTGTACCCGCCGGTATTGCAGTCCCGGAAACCGCTTGGCCGCGCCGCAAAACCGCTTTCATTGGTAGCGCCGCTATTGGGACTGTTCCAGTGCGCCTCGCCGCTCTCTTTCAACTTGCCGCCTTCGGTTGTGCCTCGCCAGCCGATTTTATCCGCATCGGCCTGACTCATACCCAGAGTCATCTCCAGTTGCTTCCATTCCGCATCCGTCGGCACATGCCAGCCGGCCGGGGCAATGTTGTTGCTATCAATCAGCGCATACCAGTTATACAACAAGCCGTAATCGGTGGCGTAATTGTCATCGTTATGATAACAGCCGTACGCGCCGGTGAATAAATCGGCCCATTGAGTGCTGTCGGTTATACCGGCTATTACAGCGCCGTTATTATAATGTGTTACCCGCAGGTTTTCCGCCATCCACCACTGGTCGCGGATCTTGACGGTGTGGTATACATTACCATCAAAATCGGTAACGGTGCGCAGCACAGTGATATCATTGGTCATATTTGAAATAATTTGCAGATCATGTTGAATTATAGTCTCGATATCCGCGCCGCTCACCCGCAGCAGGTACAGGTCGGATGCAGTTTTACCCAACCCGATTGACCCGCCCGGCGCCGATGCCGTGGTAGATTGTCCGACAGTTTCAATGACACCCGTATGGCCGTCCAGCAGCAGCATTTTGCGGGTGAGACGGGTATCACCAGCAATTAATGAATAGATATAAACCCCGGCGGAGACACCCTGGCCCTGTTCATTAGTACCGTTCCATACAATCCGTCCGTAAAGCCCGGACTGATAGCCGTCAAACAAGGTTTTGATCTTTTGTCCCAGCACATTATAGATTTCAAGGCGAATAGGGGACGGCCTGGCTAGCTCATAACTGATGACTGTTGATGGATTGAAGGGATTGGGGTAATTTTGATACAAAATGAAAGAACCGGGCTGCCGGGTGATGACGTCGCCAATGCCGGTGGGGATGATTTGAAGCGAGTATTCGCCCTGGTCATTGGTCACATTACTGAATACCCGTGTCGAATCCGCCTGGTCGATCAGTTCCACCAGGGCGCCTTCTACCGGTTCATTGCCATTATCTCGTACCACGCCGGTGACAATAATGTTCGCGAACAGGGTTTGACAAAACATAGCCACAAATCCAGCTATGAGATAAAAACGCGCGCTGTTAAACATAAAACCTCCCACAAGAAATATAAATTTTATGAGAAATCACATTTTGCAAGGAGCAGCCATGTCATAATGGAAGGGGAATGATTAAATATCGTAAAGTTCCCGGTTGTTTGCAAGGGGAATTTGGCAAAACAGAAACTTTTTTATCTTTACGGTTGCGCCGGGATTCATATAGCGGGGCTGGAAATGGGTAGGATGAGATTCTATCCCACCATTACAAAAACCAAAGTGTTCTGTATAAAATGATTTATCCGCAGATGACGCAGATTAACGCAGATTTGATTCTCAGAAACCTTGAAGTATATATAACAATTACTTATGTAGAGACAAGGCATACCTTGTCTCTACAAAGAAGATCTTTTACGAACCGTGATATGAAACCCGGCCCGTTTGGTTAATAAAATAGCTTAATCCTTTACACAACGTATTGAAAAACCATTTAACTTGTAGTAATTGGCCCGATTTGTAGACGTGCTATTATAGGATAAAAGACGACCCTTGGCATAATACTTATTGCTCCCGGTAACAGACCAAAAGTAAGCATAATTTCCCAAATTATTGAAACCACCAGGTCCATAACGATAACCGGCCGGTAATGCTGTAAAACCACTTTCATTATCAGCGCCGGTATTAGGACTCGTCCAATGTAACGTACCGGTTTCCTTTAACAACCCGCCGGCAACACTATTTCCGCCCAGGAAATCTACCAGGGTTTGCCATTCCGCATCTGTTGGTATATGCCAGCCTTCCGGGGCAAGATTGCGTTTGTCAACCACAGCATACCAGTTGTATAATTCACCAAAAGTATATGAAAGGCTAATGTCATTGTTGTAACTACAATACGCACCGGTACTGAGATTCGACCATTCCTTGTTATTTGTCACATTAGGAATTGGATCACCATTGCGGTAATGGGTTACCCTTAAATTTTCCGCCATCCAAACCTGGTCGCCAATTTTAATAATCTTGTATTTATTTCCATCGATATCGGTTATGGTTTCAGAAGTATCCACAAGAACAGAAAAACTCCAGGCTTCCGACCAGTCGCTTGAACCCGCAATATTGGAGGCATTGACATGCCAGTAATAGGTTACACCTGCAATGAGATTGACAAGCTGGTACTGGGTGGCAAAAATGCTGGTTTCATCCAACACCAGAGAGGTAAAATCAGAATCACTGGCAACCTGTATACCATAGTAATCGGTATTTTCTACATTATTCCAGGACAGTAATGGATTTATATTAAAATCTATTGTTCCATCTTTAGGCAGCGCCAGTGTTGGCACAGAGGGTTTTACTGGTGGTTCTGTATATTCCCGAACACATCGAACGGAAAAACCATTAAGTTTATAGTTATTGTTTCGATTTATCATCGTATTATTAAAGTATAATAGGCGACCTTTGGCGTAATACTTGTTACTCCCAGTAATAGACCAAAAGTAAGCGTAATTTCCCATATTGTAGAAATTACCCGGGCCATAACGATAACCGCCCGGCAGCGCTGCAAAACCACTGGTATTGGTAGCGCCTGAGTTAGGACTAGTCCAATGTTCCGTACCGGTTTCCTTTAACTTGCCACCGGCCACATCTTTTCCTCCCAGGAAATCGACCAGGGTTTGCCATTCCGCGTCCGTAGGTATATGCCAGCCGGCCGGGGCAAGATTGCGCTTGTCTGCCACAGCATACCAGTTATAAAGCGCACCAAAAGTTTGAGCGTAACTATTATCATTATTATAAAAGCTATATGCACCACTGGTAAGATTCGACCATTCCGTTTTATTTGTTACATTAGGAATTGGATCACCATTGCTGTAATGGGTTACTTTTAAATTTTCTACCATCCATTCCTGGTTGCCAATTCGTACTGTCTTGTATATGTTGCCGTCAATGTCGGTCATACTACCGGCAACGCGGATAATGGTTACATCCTGTTTCATATTTGCAGCTAGTAATACATTTTCCAGTTCTGTGCTTAAACAATCCACTCCGCTCACTCGCAACCGGTACAAGCTGGCAGTTGCTTTGCCCAAACCGGTTGGCCCGCCGGGCGCTGCTCCCGCAGCAGATGTTCCGGTTGACCCGGTTAAACCCAAATGCCCGTCGAGCAGCAACATCTTGCGGCTCAATCTGATGCCATCAGCGGACAAGCAATAGATATATACACCGGCAGCCACTCCCTGGTTTTGCTCATTGGTCGCGTCCCAAACAACCCGGTTAAACAGGTTAGATTGAAAACCATCAAATAAAGTCCTGATCTTTTGCCCCAGCACATTATAGATTTCAATGCGGATATACGATGGACGTGGTAACTCGTAACTGATTACTGTAGAGGGATTAAATGGGTTGGGATAATTCTGAAGCAGATTAAAGGCGCCGGGTTGTTGTGTGGTAATATTACCAATGCCGGTTGCAGTGATTTGAATAGAATATTCACCCTGGGTATTTGTAACAGCGCTGAATACTAGTGTTGGATCTGTTTGATCTATCAACTCGACTACTGCGCCGGCAACAGGTTCGTTGCCAGTATCCCGAATTGTGCCGGTTACAATAGATTGCGAAAATAGATTTTGAGATAATAAAACCAGAGCGATGATAATGACATAAACACGTTTGCCGGTTAACATATACCCTCCCACAAAAAATTATTTATTTTTAAAAAAAATGGATTGCCTGGTTAAGCTACGTCAAATTTAGCGAATAATAAAACAATATAGAAAAAATAATGATATATGCAAGAGAAAAATTGGGTGGAATATGGTTTTTTCCAGAAGAGATATAGAAAAACATAGGCAGAAGCGAGTTCTGCCCCTAAATCATATCCCACCGTAATTGTAATCCCGTTTGTTCTTTATTAGCGTTCATTTGCGTGCATTCGTGGTTTAAATAACATGAAACGAAAGTTAATTGCGAAAGGACGCTAATAAACGCAAATGATAAATATAATATTGATCGCATCGGGATTCATATAGCAGGGCGGGAAACGGGTTTGGATGGGGCCACTGTCACATCATCACAAAAAGATTGCCCTGAGTATTTGTGCCTCGCGTAAAATCAACAGGGATTTCAATTCTGGCTCATTTTTACAAACTGCAGGATAAATATCATACTCTATTGCCCGAACCGGACAGATGGCTGGCACGAATATTATTATATTATAAAATCAAATTGAGTGGTCGTTACCCCTTGTCCATAAATAATATATCGGAATTTGCATAATAAAGCGGATTAATAGCACTGTTATATTACACAAACTCAAACACCGGGGTTTTGATCGTTTTAACAGGTTTTAGTTGACTGTGAATAATATTATGAATTTTTTCTACAGTGCCTGGTGAAAAATATTGCTCCCCGGTCTCCGGGTTCACGCGCGCCGGGACATTTTCAATGATATAAAATTTATCATCCATGAAAATAGAGTAGGTCACTTTTTGTTCTACTAATTTCTCTTCCCGGAACATTTTATTTCTTCCTTTTCTTTTTATCATCACTCCATTCCTGAGCGGACGGCTCATAAATGGTTACAATTTTTATTATACTGCGACTCGGATAACTACAATGAATATGCAGCGCTCTGTTATTATTCGTATAGCCGAGAATCAGGCAGCTTGGGTCGTATTTGTCGTTTGGATAATCTTCTATTATTTCGCCATTCGATATAGCTTGACGAACTTCATCTACCTTAATATTACGTAAAACAGATTGATCCGTAGCATGTTTGTAAAATTCAAATTCATCATTATTGATCTTATTTCTAATTGCAACAATCATAATATATCCTGAATTCCGAAATAAAATAAGTTGATTTATACAAATTTGCAAGTAAAACTTGCTCGCGCCGGGTTTCACATGGAGGTGCGGGAAACGGGCCGGGGGTTTCCAATCCTGGATTGAAAGCATGATTGGCCGCAATGTCAATCCAGAGTGAACAATGGGTTTGAAACCCATTTCAAAATTACGCACCGGGTTATGAAACCCGGTTCGCTCCGGGGGCGCTCACACCCCGCTCGGCCACAGCGCCAGCTTGTCGCCGTCGAGTTCATAGCCTTTGGCGGTAAAAGCAGCCGCCAGGGCATGCTGGCTGGCCGGGGCGGCGTCGATACTCTCGATCTCCAGCTTTTTGCGGGGACGGTACATGTCCGGCAGGCGCAGCCAGATTTTCAGCGCTTCCGGCAGTACGGCATCGACATTCTGATTGTAATCCGCGCACAAGAACAACCGCGCACCATAGTTTTCGCAATAGACGACCGGTCGGCCATTGTAAAACAACAGGTGATTGGACGCCGCCCGCGTAACGGCGATCCGCTCCCCCGCTTTATTGGCAATGCCCCAGTCGATAACTCCGCCGTACGGCAGCGCCGGGTCGATGGTCGCCAGCAGGCAGGAGGCGCCGGACTCGAACCCCGCGCCGGACTGGATTTTTTCCAGCAGCGTCACGGCATTGGGTAGCGCAAACTGCACACCGGACAAGCCCTGCACAAAATAGCCGCGCCTTATTTCGCCGCTCCACTCCATTTTACGCAGGGACTGGAATATCCTGGCCCAGGGCAGCAGTCCGCCTTCGAGCCGGTAAAATTCCTTGACCAAAATGCCGTAACGCTGCAACAGCAGTCTGGCCTGTTTATCGGCGCGGTCGTGGTCGTTCATTTCCTTACCATGCACGGCAAACGAGGTGGTCAAATACCAGCGGCCCTCGTGGCGTTGCTGCTTGTCGCGCAGTTCGCTGCGGGTGGGGCGTTGCCCCGCTCCTTTTCGCATGCCCGCGCTCCAGGCGGGACGGATTTGCTCATGCCAGTCCGGCACAGTTTCTTCTTCACCTGCCTTTACGGTCATCCCAAGCAGGCGCAAAAAGGTATCGTAACGGTCGCAGCCGGCCAGACCGCTCAGGGCCAGGCGCCACAAGCCGGTTTCCGCCTGCAAAGCGGACAGTCCCGCGCCGTCGAGAATATCCTGGTAATGGCTGGCGCCATTGTCGCGTAAAAATTCGAGCACAGCGCGGGCGTCTTTATCCAGGTCATCCACCCCGGCGAGCAGGCCGTCCTTGTCCGACAAAATATGCCCGTCGCCGCGCGCGGTAAAGTACAGACGGGTGCGACTCGCATCGCTGTCGCGTCCGGCGCGGACATTAATATCGCCGCTTTTGATATAGGCGTTCATGGCGTCGAGCAGTCCGGCCGCGCTTTGCTTGTCACCAAGAATGCGGCAGCGCAACAGTTCGCGCTCAAACACCCGCGGCGGCAAACCGAGGCCGCTGTACTGGCGCAGCAAATCCTGCACGGATTTTTGCGGTTGATTGATATGATGCCATGCAAACAAAAACTGCTGAAACGCCGGTCGCTCCGCCGGCCGGGCGGCTTCGCGGCGCAGCACAATCGCCTGGCGGTACAGTTGCGCAAAATTGGCCCGGTCGCAATAAAACTCGCCCTCCTCGCCTTCCACCAAAGAACCGCGTACAATTTCTTTGTCCGCCAGCAGTTTAACCAGCGCCGCTTCGGTTTCATCAACGGACAAGCCGGTACATGCCTGAATGAATGAAACCGTTACCGGGCCATGGGCGCGTAAAAAACGCTGCACAATGCGCAGGGAGTTATCCGGCTCGTGCAGGCTGCCAAACATGGCGCTTTCCCCGGCGGCGATCCAGCCGCTCACTGCGCCCCGGTGAAGGACAATGCGCTTGTCCTTTTGTAGCATATCAAGCCACTGCTGCGGCTCCTGGCGGGAGCGTTCCTGCAACTGGACGTTATCTATCGGCCCCAGTTGTTCGATGACGGCGAACAGATCTTCTACATCCTTGGCGCGGGTTTCCGGCAGGGTGTGCTGCCAGCGCGCCTCCGCTTTTTCAATCACGGCGCGGGTAACGATGGCGGGGATGGTTTCTTTGAGCAGCACCTCGGCCAGCAATTCATTGCTCACCTCGGCGGCAAAGCCGATGGCGCGGGCCTTGTCATAATCGTACATATATTCCGCCAGCAGCCGGAACAGCAATCCCGACGCCATAGGCGAAGGCGTCGGCGTATTCACATATTCTATCGTAATCTCGCCGTCCAGGATATGACGCAATACCAGGGCCAGGTTTTGCACATCGTACACCTCCTGCAGGCAATCGCGCACGGTTTCGATGACGATGGGGAATTCCGGTTCATTGCGGACGGCCTGCAGCAGGTCGGCGGCGCGCAGCCGTTGCAGCCACAACGGAATCCGTAAATTGGCGCGGGAACGCGGCAGCAGCAGCGCGCGGGCGGCGTTATGCCGGAACCGTACGGCAAACAGGGGCGTCGATAACAATCGCTCTGCCAGTATCTTTTCCGCTTCTTCCGGCACCAGCGACAGCAGTTTATCTAGCGGCGGCGGTTCGGTAACATCCAGCAGCCGGAAGAGGATACCGTCCTCGTCGAAAGAGAACTGGGCCTGCACATTATAGCGGTTTTCCAAAACCGCGCCCAGTACCACCGCCCAGGCGCCCAGCACCTTGCCGCCAAACGGCGCATGGATGACAAATTGCGGCTCACCCACCGAGTCCCGAAAAAATTCAACAATAATGCGGTTATGCACAGGAATATTGCCGGTGAGTTCCTGTTGCCGTTGCAAATAATCCATCAGGTTTTGCGCTGTGTCCGCGTCGGCATGGCAGGCGCGTGTCAGCCAATGGCCGGGATCGGGACGGCTGAGCAGGTCGGCGCGGAATTCGCCGGTTCTGATACTGGTGTAAAAATCGCGGTACAGGGGTTCGCTCTTCCAGAACGGTGGCCGGGCTTTGCCGGCGTTAAGCGGCGTAACCAGCAGCCGGTCGCGGGTAATGGCGTCGATGCGCCATTCGTTATTGCCGAGGAAAAATACATCGCCGACATTAGATTCAAAGACAAACTCTTCTTCCACCTCGCCAAGCCGGGCACCGGAATCCTGCAAATACACGCCATAATAAGCGCGGTCGGCTATGGTGCCGCCGTTCATCACCGCCATCAAGCGGGAACCGCGACGGCTTATGAGCTTGTCGTTGACACGATCCCATGCCAGTCGCGGTTGCAGGGCGCGCATGGGGTTATCGGCAAACCGTCCCGCCAGCATATCGACAACCGAATTGAACACATTTTCGGAAAGATGGCGGTAACAATAACTCTGCGTATATAATTGAAATAATTCCAAACGCGACCAGTCGCGCATGGCCACTTCGGCGACGATCTGCTGCGCCAGCACATCCAGGCAGTTTTCCGGAATATGGGTTTCTTCAATATCGCTGTCCAGCATAAAACGGGTAAAGGCAACGGCGTCGTCCATATCCGCCTGGTACAGGGGAATGATGCGGCCCTTGCTGGTGGCTTTGAGCAAGTGCCCGCTGCGGCCGACGCGCTGCAATGCGGAAGAGACGGTTTTGGGCGTTTCCACCTGCACCACCAGGTCGATGCTGCCGATGTCGATGCCCAGTTCCAGCGAGGCGGTGGCGATCACCGCTGGGATGCGGCCATTTTTCAGGGTGTCTTCTATTTGGTAACGCACATCGCGGGAGATACTGCCGTGATGCGCCAGGGCAATTTGGCTGCTATCGGGGTCGCCGATCCGTTCCCGGTGTAGTTCGTTAAGCTGCCGGGCGATCTTTTCCGTCTGCGCCCGCATATTGACAAACACCAGCGTGGTTTTGTGCGCCATGATCAGATCATACAGCTTGTCGATCAGCGCCGGCCAGACGCTGGCATCCGGCAGATCGGTAAAGTCCGCCACCGGGGAAATGACCTGCAAATCCAAATCCTTGCGCTGGCCGCAGTCCACAATGGTGACCGGCCGCGGCGCGGGACTGGTAACATTCGGCAGCCATTGCTGTCCCCCCAGAAAAGCGGCAATGCGTTCCAGGGGTCGCTGCGTAGCGGACAAGCCGATGCGCACCGGTTCCCGATCACACAACGACATCAAGCGTTCCAGCGACAAGCTGAGGTGTACGCCGCGCTTGTTGTTGCAAACCGCATGAATTTCATCGACAATAATATAGCGCAGGTTGTGGAATATAGCCCGGCCTTTTTCCGAGGTCAGCAGCAGGTACAGCGATTCCGGCGTGGTGATGAGAATATGCGGCGGTTTTTTAACCATGGACTGCCGGACATTGGCGGGTGTATCGCCGGTGCGCACTGCGGTGCGAATGAGCGGCGCCGCCAGGTTCATTTCCTGCGCAGTGCGGGCAATACCTTGCAGCGGCACCTGCAGGTTGACGTGAATATCGTTATTCAGCGCCTTGAGCGGCGAAATGTACAGGGTATGCACCCCGCCGGAATTTTTAGTATCCTTGCTGTATTGCAAAGAGCGAAACAGGTCGTCGATGCACCACAAGAACGCCGCCAGGGTTTTACCGGACCCGGTGGGCGCGAGAATGAGCGAATGTTTGCCTGAGGCAATCACCGGCCAGCCCTGCACCTGCGGGGGACTCGGCGCACCGAATTTATTGCTAAACCAGGTTGATACTACCGGGTGAAAATCCTGTAATATAGACAGGCCCGTTTTCTCTGTCCCCTCACTCATCGGTTAAAGCTCTGACCGATAAATTTCAGGCCGTCGGTAATACCGGTGCGCCAATACAGCCAGTTATGCTCGCCGTCGCGCACGCGGAATTCGTGAGGGATGTTGCGGTCTTTGAGAACCAGGTGCAGGGCGCAGTTGCCTTTGATGAGGAAATCGTCATCGCCGCAATCCATGTAAATGCGCACTTTTTTCAGGGATTCTACCGGCAGGGATTTCGCCAGGTCCAGGGAATGGCGTTCTTGCCAATGTTTGGTTAAACGTTCTTTTCCTTTTAAATTTTTACCGAGCAGATCGGTGAACATAAAATTGTAATCATTATCATTCCAGGCAATCATTTCTTCATCCGTCCATATAGCGCTGCTGAATGCGGCGCAGGCAGCGAACATGTCCGGGTAGCGCAGGGCATATAACAATGTGCCGAATCCGCCCATAGAAAGACCGGCCACGCCGCGGTATTCCTTGCCGCCGCGAATGCGGTATTCTTTTTCAATGTAGGGAATGAATTCCTTGATGAACATATCTTCCCAGGGATACTTGTTTTGGTAATCATTCATATAAAAAGTCACTTCAGCATCGGGCATGACGATGATCATCGGCGGGATTTGCCGATTTTCTATGGCGACATCCGCAGCCAGGTTCACTTCGCCAAACTGTACCCAGGCGGTTTCGTCATCGCTGTAACCGTGCAACAGGTACACAACCGGGTATTTTCGGGTGGACTGGTCATAATCTGCCGGTAAATAAATAGAAAAAGGAACCGCCTTGTTAAGCAATTTACTTGAGAACGACAATCCTTCCCGCACCTGGCCATGCGGTATTGCCAATAAATTTGTGGAAAACGCTAGTAGTAGAAGGAAGAAAAAAGTTTTTCGCATATCGGTTCCTTTCAATTATTGATTAATTTTTTCAAAAGTGCCGCGTTCGCGGTTTTTGCGTACTCCGGGAAGTTTATGTACCCGGTTATGCATGGAAATATAAATACCGGCCGGCAGGATCGTGGCGGCCAGCAGCGCTTCGGTAAAATTTTGCAGGGCGTCGGAATTTTCAAAACCAAACGGCCTCATAGCGCCGGTAAAAACGATCGGCATGGCCGGTTCCGTAATGGTATCGTATAAATACTGGGCGGTCACTTCCATAGTATCGGTGCCGTGCAAAATAACGATGGGCGCGCCTTCGGCAAGGAAATTTTCCACAGAAAGTTTGATGATCTGCCGATCCCTGTCGGTCATTTCGAGTGAGTCTTTGTTCAACAGGTCGTGCTGGGAAACAACTGTATAGGGCAAACGCAGCCGTTTCAACATTTCCTGTAATTGCGAACTCTTGTTCAGCAGCACGCCGGTTTCCTCGTCATAGGTCTTTTCAATGGTGCCGCCGGTGGTGATGATAATAATTTTTTGTTTCATAATGGTAATCGCCGGATTTTGTCTGTATGTTAAATTTTGGTTATCAATTTAAGAGATACAGCCTAAAAAGCAAGACTTTTCCTCGTTTTATACCAAAACCTGGACGATTTTACTTGACAAGATTGTCTTTTTTTATTAGCTTACACTAACAAACCGGGTTAACAAGTAATATTTGTTGACCCGGTTTGTTTTTTATATCTTTTTTAACCGGCGGCGTCCTCGTTATGATTAATTCGACTAGTCCCGGTAGTATGAAATATGGAGAATAGTTATGAAGGCAATGTACCTGTCCCAGGAGCAATTTGACAAATTAAAATCTGAACTCGATCACCTGAAACGTGTTGAAAGGAAAAAAGCCATTCAGGCTATTGCTGAAGCGCGGGAGCATGGCGATTTGAAAGAGAATGCGGAATATGCCGCCGCCAAGGAAAAACAATCCCTGGTTGAAGGCAAAATTCTGCGCCTGGAAGAGATGCTGTCCCGCGCACGGATCATGACGGAAGAAATGCAAAGCAACAGCCGGGTAATGGTCGGCAGTCGGGTAAAATTAATCGATATTAAATATGATGAAGAATTGGAATACGAACTGGTCCCCACCGCGGATTTTAACCTTTCGGATATGGAAGCGATATCCGTTGATTCTCCGGTTGGTAAAGCATTGATCGGCAAGCAGGTTGGCGAAATGGTAGAGATCAAAGTCCCGGCAGGCACGATACAGTATAAAGTTTTAGAAATACAATAACTTAAAATATTTTATTATAAAGTGTAATTGTAACTTTGTTCTTTGTGGTTGGATTATTTAACAAAATTATTGACATGGTTACCATTTGGGGGGTGGAGTGGGGTTGAGACGTAAAGTCAAACTTTAAAAGTGCGACGAAGGCCGGAGTATAAGGACGGATTTTTACATAATGCAAAATCGGTTATCGCGTAGATTCTCCCGCTTTACGGGATTCATATATGCGAATCGTATAGCGATGACAATCGACATTAATATTTACATGACCCGAAAGTCTGTCCACAGCTTACAGGCGTTACGAATTTTTCCACTGCATTCAAAAAATAAATTTATCATCGCTTTACTCTTCAGGAATTAGCTACCAGGAAGACATTGGGGCTGAACACAGTAATCTCGGTAACTTTATTCAGTTATGTCCGTAAACTGATTATATCGTTTCTCCCAGTTAATCGTATACCCATGTTTACTCTATAAAAAAGGATATACAAACGATTTTTAATAATATGTCCATTAAATAAGGGAAATATTATGAACGCAAACGATACCCTGAGAAGAGATTTCCTCAAAACTCTGTTGACAAGTTTGCCGGTTGTCGCCCTGGACTGGAGCGCCTTTCCTGTCAACTCTAAAGCTGCAACAAAAAGCGATCAATACGACGCCATCATCATCGGCTCCGGACTCGGTGGGTTGAGCTGCGCTGCTGCGTTTGCCCGCCAGGGATTCAAACCATTAGTGCTGGAACAGCATAGCAAACCCGGCGGTTATGCAACCTCTTTCAAACGTAAAGATTTTGTCTTTGATGTTTCGCTACATTCCACAACCGTTGGGGAGAGAAATAATGTATACAATTTCATTCAGGGCTTTCCGGAGATCACTGACATCGAGTTTGTCCCCCACCCCGATTTGTACCGTACCATTTTCCCGGATTACGACATTCGCGTGCCGCAAAAAAACCTGCCGGGTTATATAGAAATTCTTCAGGGCCATTTCCCGGAAGAAAAGGAAGGTATTGCCGGAATATTTGCGGATATGCAGGGCTTATCCGATGATATAAGCAAATACTCCCGTAGCAACGGCCAGGTGGACATGAGCAAATTCCCGGCCGAGTTCCCCCATCTCTATAAGAACTTTCGCAACACCTGGGGGCAAATGGTCGACGCCCGGATTACCAATCCAAAACTAAAAGCCATTATCTCCTCGCAGTGGGGTTATTACGGCCTGCCGCCGGCTAAATTGTCGCCATACTATTATGCCATGCCGACTCTCGGTTATCTCCAGCAAGGAGGCTATTATCCGCTCGGCAGATCGCAAAACATCAGTGACGCTTTTGTCAGCTATATCGAAGCACATGACGGCAAGGTTTTACTCAATACGCAAGTCAATGAAATATTGCTTAAAAACGGGATGGCAATCGGCGTAAAAACCAAAAATGGTAAACAATTTCAGGCGCGAGTAATAGTATCCAATGCCTGCGCTTATGATACGTTTAATAAAATGATCCCGGATAAACAGTTAGTGCAGGATTATCGAAACCAGATGGAAAAGTACAGCGTCAGCCTTTCCTGCTTCCAGATTTTCCTGGGACTGAAAAAGGATCTGGTCGGGCAACTGGGTATCAAAGATACGGAAATTTTTTACAATACCGATTATGATTGTGACGCCGCCTATACCGATATGCTGAATGCGGATATGAATAACAAAGGCTTTGGTTTAACCCTGTACGATAATTTATATAAAGGTTATTCCCCGGCCGGGAAAAACACCCTTAATATTATGAACCTGCAAGGATTTGCACATTGGGAACCATACCAGGCCGACTATCTGCAAGGTAACAAAAAAGCCTATCGCGCTGAAAAGAATCGCATGGCGCGGATGCTGATTCAGCAGGTGGAAGAATCGTTGCTGCCCGGCTTGAGCGACGCCATCGAGGTTATGGAAATCGGCACGCCGCTGACCAATCTGCTTTATACGTCCAATTACCGCGGCGCTATTTATGGCTGGGATCAAACCCTGAACAATTCCGGCAATACCCGTGTCGGTCATAAAACGCCGGTCAAGAATCTCTACCTGGCAGGAGCATGGACCCGTCCGGGACACGGCTATGGCGCGGTCATTCCCAGCGGATTACTCTGCTTTGCGGAAATTATGAAGGAATGGCAGGGATAAAAAGCATTATCTTGAAACACAAGCCGTTCGATAATAAAGGGATAACATTGAAAAATAAATTTGTGTTATCCCTATTTTATTTTCAGGGGAATATTATTAATAATAAAAGCAGATTGTTGGTTTTATATATTTTTGGAATCTTTCTGCGTCCATTTTGCTCTCCCTTCGTCTACATATTTGAATTCATTAAATCAATCAACAGACAGGAGAAATGGTTATGCAGAAACAATTTTTACAAGCCAGGGACGGGGAATTCAAATTAAACGATAAAAGTATAATCCTCAGAGGTTTTGGGGTTGGCGCCTGGATGAATTTTGAAAATTTTATGCTGCGAATTCCGGGGACCGAGAAACGTATCCGGGAGGCGTTTGCACAGGTATATGGTCAAGAAAACGCCGCTACCTTTTTTGATAATTTTTTATACTATTTTTTGACGGAAGATGATTTAAAATTTCTGGCCGGACTCGGTATTAATGTGCTGCGGTTTGCCCTGAATTACCGTCACTTTGAGGACGATCAGCATCCCGGCATTTACAAGACGGATGGATTCAAACATCTTGACCGAGCGCTGGAGCTTTGCCGTAAATATAATATCTATGCCATCCTGGATATGCATTCCACGCCCGGCGGACAAAATCCGGCGCAGCATACCGATAATCAAACCGGGGTTGCGCAATTTTGGGAAGACGCGTCCCTGCGCGCCAGAACTATCGAGCTATGGGGATACCTGGCTGCAAAATACCGGGATGAGACAATTATTGCCGGTTATGACCTCGTTAACGAACCGTGCTTTGTTTCCAATACCGAAGCGTTTAATGATTTTTTTGATCAGGTTATAAAAAAGATAAGGTCTGTCGACCAAAATCACATTATTTTTCTGGAAGGAGATAACTGGTCCAAAGATTTCAGTATATTTAAAAGTCTAGGCGGGTACCAGCAAGCGCTTTCATTTCACTTGTATCCCGGTCAGCACGTATGTATGTTTGCCGACCAGGAAAAACGCCAGGTGGAAATTAATAAAATCCTGCAGGGGTTTATAACTCTCAGGGAAAAAACCGGCATGCCGTTGTGGGTGGGCGAAACCGGCGGCTTGTTTCCCAAAGATAAATTGACAGAAGGCCTGCGCCTGATCAAGGACGGCCTTGATCTGTTTGAAAAACATGATATTTCCTGGACATTTTGGAGTTATAAAGACGCCAATGCCATGAGTATCGTATCTCCCAGGGAAGATACAGCCTGGATGAAAATGGGCAACGAATTCAGGCCGAGATGGCAGGTAAAAGAGCGTCGCAATTCCACGATTGCCAAAGAAATATTCGTCATGCTGGAAAACCGGTATTCATATTCAATCAATGAAAGCCTGAAAAACCAACTGTCTTTTCGCCTTTCCGCCCTGCTCGATGAATTACATGTACAACAAACTGTAATACCAAAACTACAATCCATTCCCTGGGAGGAAATCAAAAACTATCCAAAATCGTTTTTATGGAAAAATTGTGATTATTGGCAGGAGCTTGCCGAACTGGTTAAATCATATACCCGGCAGTAACTTTATTATTTCCCAGGAATTCAACAAGCCAGGGATGGACCGGCTCATTAAACATCTGTTCACCCTGGTTTTGCGCATTAAAAATTCCATTCTCGGTTATTACCCCGGTAAACAGGTTAAAAGGTATTTCTTCAAAATAAGGGTTATAAATTGTAACTTGTTCCGGCCGGTCTTGCCAAATTTCAGAGTCTGAATGGGTAGGTTCAGGAGGAAGATTTATTCCCTCCGGCAGGTACTTTTGCAAGGTACAAAGCGCGTAAACCGGTTTACCGGCTGCTTGCGCCAGCTTGACCAACATTCCAGTGCCGATCTTGTTGATTACTATTTTACTGTTAAATGAATCCGCGCCAACCAGGACAATATCACACCGGTCCACAACCTGTTTCAAAGCTGCATCAACTGCCAGGGTTACCGAAATATTTAATTGCGCCATTTCCTGAGCGGCCTGCCTGCCTTCCAGCATGGGGCGCGCTTCGGTCAGGCATACAGAAAAACGCCGCCGTTTCGCCAATTCCGATAACACAAACATTACCAGACTGCTGCGGCTGTAAGTGGCAATAACAGCCTCATGGTCAAATAATGCTTCAACCCGCTGAATCAGCATAAATTTTGCAGTTATGGCAAGTTGCATAAAATTATTGATCTTGTGAAGCGTACTAGTCTGGCAGGTTGGCCCATCCCCGGCCTGGTCACAGGCGAAAAATACCCGGTTAACCAGGTTAATTAATGATGCCATACGGGGCTGGGACAAGATCAACTCTTTCCCAACCCCTCTGACAAAATCCAATGCCTCTATCCGTGAGGAAAAATTTTGCAGCCTGATCAGATCATGCAGGGCATGGCCCGCCTGCTGCAAAATTTCGTCCGCACCGGATAAATTATCGTTTTTTATTTGAGCAATGCTCAATTAAAAGAATACCAGCGTTGTTAAAATAAATATCGGTATTAAAATGAGTAATGACCAGGCCATATAACCAAAGAAACTGGGCATTTTCATACCGGATTCTTCGGCAATGGAACGCACCATAAAGTTCGGGGCATTGCCGATATAGGTATTGGCGCCCATAAACACCGCACCGGTCGAAATAGCTTTTAAATATATGGAATACTCCGGCGAAATCAATAAAGCAACTTTTTCCGCTTCCGGGGCGTTCATGGTAGCAAAAAAATTACCCAGCGCCGTATTCATAAAGGTCAAATAAGTTGGGGCATTATCCAGAAAGCTGGACAAAGCGCCGGTCATCCAGAAATAATGCCAGGGTTCCTTTACAGCGTTAATGATAAATGCCATATTGCCATCCTTGCCGGCATTCAGCATGGCCAGCGCCGGGATAATACACATAAAAATTCCGGCAAACAGGTAGGCAACTTCCTTGATCGGGAACCAGGTAAACTCGTTGCCGTCGCGTATCTCTTTTTTGGTGGTCTTTAAAGATAAATAAACCATCAGGACAAGTATTATATCCCGTAAAATATTTTGCCAGTACATGTGCACACCCAGTACATTGACTACACCAAGTTTTGCAATTCCGCTCATTAATACACCGCCAATTATTCCCAGCAGGAATATCAGGTTGTGTAAGCCCTGAACGCGCAGCGGCGCCTTGACGGAATTGTCTTCAACAATCAAACCGGCTTTTAATTCCTTGTTATACAGGAAAGAATCCATCAGGAAAAATACCACCATTAACAGCCCAATAACAAACAACATTTCCGGCAATAACTGCAAAGTCCAGAAAAACGGCACATGGTGCAGGAAACCGAGAAACAGCGGCGGATCGCCCAACGGCGTTAAAGCGCCGCCGATATTACTGATCAGGAAGATGAAAAAGATCACCACATGCATTTTCGATTTGCGGTTAGAGTTGGCGCGCAGTACCGGGCGAATGAGCACCATCGAGGCGCCGGTGGTTCCTATCCACGAGGCCAGGATAGTGCCGATGAGCAGCATAACTACGTTGGTAATCGGTTTCCCTTTCAGGCTGCCGGTTATCAAAATACCGCCCGCGGTGGTAAACAGAGCCCATAGCAAAATTATAAAGGGTATATAATCGATCAGGTAAATATGTAATATCTGGTAAACAGCATCACCTTTATATGCAATGACAAAGGGAATGGCAAACAACAATGCCCAGAACGCCGAAACTTTGGGAAAATGATGATGCCAAAAGTGCCCGGCCAATAACGGGAATAAAGCAATAGACAAGAGAATACCGACAAATGGAATAATACTCCATAATGGTAGCACCTTGCCCAGATCACGATGGGCGCCGCCGTGAGCTTCTCCCTCGCCTTCGCCATGAACGGCTTCGCCTTCATGAGCGATCGCTGTAGAATCCGCAGCCTGATGCAACGTATCCGCAGTCAGGGTAGCCGTTTCATTATCCTGGGCATAAGCAGTAACACCCGCAAATGCCAGCATGATAACGGCAATAGTTAGAAAAAGTGTAGTTTTGTTCATTTTTGTCCAGTCCTTTCCAAGACATTTACTAGTGTATTTCTTTACTGAATAAAGAATTATAAAATATTTATTTTTTTAGTTATTTCAAAGAAATTATTTGCCCGTAATGGGTGGCAGAGTCAATGCGGTCGTATGGGAGGTAATTTTTACACTGTTTTACATGTGTGATAAAATGCAATTTCAGTCTTTCCATTTTTAAAATTCGAACAAAAGCAATAAACAATTTAATTTATTGAATTTATACAACACGACAACACAACATTAAAACAAAAAAAATTGATAAAATTATTGCCGCTTAAAATAACAAAAACTATACCATAATTACTGAGCTTTTTGGAGTAGAGAAGCAACTATCCGGTCGGAAGCCAGGGGTTGAAACACCTTGCGCCACACTCCTTCCTTGCTGCAACCGGGCAGAAGACGGTGATGCCGGTTGGCAAAATAATCGAGCAATTCCAAACTCCATGGCAAACCGTTATTCTGACAAAGCCGGTTCCAGTCCCAGCGGTGTGCATATTTTTCTATAAATTCGATGCTCCAGGGCAATGCGGCGCGGGAGCTTAATTTTTGCCAATTCCAAAAAACCTGGTATTCGCCGATAAATTCTTCCGTCCAGGGCAGGTTTTCCTTGCAACTGAACATTTCCCAGTCCCATTTATCGACATAACGGGCGATGAGAGTCGCATTCCAGGGGACGCCGTCGTTGCCGCTCAAATAGCGCCAGTCCCAGCGTTCCCGGTATTTCTCGATGAACGGTTCGCTCCAGGGCAATGCGCTGTTATAACTCAGCCAGTCCCAGTCAAATGTATCCTGATAGTGCAGCAGGAATGCCTCATCCCAGGGCAAGCCTTCATTGGCGCTTAAACAATCCCAATACAGGGTATCGCGATAAACTGATAATAGTTCTTCATTCCAGGGCAGGGACGGATTATAACTGAGCGACGCCCAATCCCAATAGTCCCGGTATTTATCCAGCAGCGCAGCCGACCATGGCAGGCCTTCATTCAAACTCAGAGCTTCCCAATTCCACTTTTCTTTATAACGGTCAATCAGCGCATTCGTCCAGTGTAAAGTTTTACGTCCGCTCAGGATATTCCAGTCCCACTTGTCCGCAAAAGCCGACAACAGGTTTTCGTTAATAGTAAGACCTTCATTACGGCTAAGTGCGGACCAGTTTAAATTACCGGCATAGCGGTTAATTAATGGTTCGCACCAGGGCAGGGCGCGATTGGCGCTCAAACCTGCCCAACCCCATTCCCAGGCGCCCCACTGCCAGCGTTTGCTATAGCGCTCTATTAATTCTGTCGTCCAGACCAGGCTTTCATTATTGCTCAGTTCAGGCCAGTTCAAAACCCCGGCAAAAGCATCGATCATTTCTTCGCTCAAAGCATACCACGCCGATACCAGGCCGACAGCAAATTCAGGATGAGCGGATAACAAGTCCAGCGCCTGCCTGGATTCGGAGACCACCAGTTTGTGAACAATTTCAATCGTTTTATCCAGGGCGGCAATTTCCCGCCGGTCGGTGATCACGGGCAACTGCGGAGAATTTATTTCAGCCATAGACAAGTCCCTTTAACAGGGATATTTCCCGTCGTAACGCTTTTTTCAACTGGGTAAAATAATGATCCTGATCATTGATACCGCACAATGTGCGATAAGCCAGGGATTGTTTCAATTCCCGGAACTCTTTTTCCACCATCTGAATTTTGGAACGCAGGGTAACCAGCATGGCTTTTAATTTTTCTTTATCGCCGATCTGCGCCGAGCGGGTCGACATTTTACCTGTTTCCAGGATGTGTAGAATTTTGCGGATTTGTTCAAGGTCATTCTTTTCATAGGCGAGTTTAAGGGCGATAAAAGTTTGTTCAGCTTCAACCTTGAATTCATCAGCGACCACATCGGGGTGGCACAATTTGCTGGCGCGGACGAAAAGTCTTCGCAGTTCCTGCTGTTGTTCGCCGACCAGATCGGGTATGATAATATCTGCTGAATCCTGAAATATATTTTCATACAGTTTATAATCTTCATCCGGTTGAAAGGGCTTCGCTCCGGAATGAAGCGCAGCAGTATGTTTTCGATATAGTTTTTTCAATTCCAAAAGTTCCAGTATTATAGCACCCAGTTCCTGCTGATAACGGATATTAAAATAATAAAGCTGCTTTTCTATCTCTATTTTCCGGCTTGACAATTCTGCCAGTTGCATTTCCAGCGCAGTAACCTGCAAGCGGATCCCCGCCAGTTCCGGGTCTTCAAAAGGTAATATCTGGCCGGCATGAGCCAGGTAATCATCGATCAATAACGCTGCTGCCGCAAATTCCTGGTTAGCCAGTTCAGCAATAATATCCTGTAACTGTTCTTCGCTACCATCATAAAGTAACTTGCCGGTCAGAATTTTGACAATGTCCAACTCACCAAGGGAGATCAGATTTTTAATTACCTGTAATCTTTTTACAATATCCTGGTTCATGAATTTACCTGATTACTATTACTCACTTTATAAAAACCGGCGCTGCAGGAGCAGTGATAAAAAAAAAGAATTATTTGGTTAATTACCAACTATCTATAATAGAAAAAAATCCGCTCAAATTCAAGTAATGAAATTTTTTTCTTATCAATACAAGTGCTTCAATCAACAACATTCAATTAAACATGTAATAAATATAACACATTTTCTACAACCATGCCTGTTTCTGTTACATCCAAATCAATCCAGTGAATGCGTACATCGCGGCGAAACCAGGTTAACTGGCGTTTGGCATAGCGCCGAGAGTTGATCTTGATGCGCTCGACCATTTCGTCATAGGTCATCGCACCGGTAAAATGGGCAAACACCTCCTGGTAACCGACAGTTTTCAGGGCATTCAGTTCCGGCCCCCAGCCGCGCTCGCGCAGGACTTGCACTTCATACAAAAGACCCGCTTGCAGCATAGCGTCCACCCTGCTCTCAATACGGCGGTATAGTGCTTCGCGGTCGCGGTTCAGGCCGACGAATACGGGTGTAAATTCCGCCGGGGTCTCTTCGCCTTTGCGGAACGCTGATACCGGCATTCCGGCCAGATCATACACTTCAAGGGCGCGCACCACACGTTGAGTATCATTCGGGTGCAGGCGCGCCGCAGTAAGCGGATCCACCTGTTCCAGGATACGAAATACCGCCTCGACGCCCTCATTGCGGATGCGCTGCCGCCACATTTCTTTTACTTCAATATCGGAAAGCTTGGGCGCAAACAGGCCATCCACCAGCGCCTGGATGTAAAATCCGGAACCGCCAACCACTACCGGGGGAATGCCTTGCTCCAGCAGCCCGGCAATACACTGCCGCGCTTCACGGCCGTACTCGCCAGCGCTATAGTACTGGTCGGGATCGCGCATGTCGATAAAATGATGTGGTACGCGATCAAGTTCTGCTATTGTCGGTTTGGCTGTGCCAATGTCCATATAGCGGTACACCTGGCGGGAATCCGCCGACACAATTTCGCCATGCAGCGCTTCCGCCACTTGCAGCGCTAGTTCGGTTTTGCCGACCGCAGTCGGCCCGACGATGATGAGGACTTTAAATTCTTTCAAACCGCTTGTCAAGTTCCTCCAGCGACAAGGTGATCATGGTGGGGCGGCCATGCGGGCAAAAATAGGGGGTTTCGCAGGCAAACAACTGGTCGATCAGCGCGGCCATGGCTGTATCGGTGAGCGGATCGCCGCTCATGATCGCCGAGCGGCAGGCCAGGCTTTTAGCCACTCGTTCCTGGATGTCCGCTTCCACGGCCAACTTTAATTTATATTCATCGAGAATATCCAGCAGCAGCTTGCTCTCGCGTCCCACCTGCAAGCCGCTCGGCACGCCTTCTACCACCACGGTGCGGTTGCCGAACCCCTTGACGATAAAGCCGACCTTTTCGAGGTATGGTAAAATTTCCAAAAGATAAGTGTAATCCTCGATGGTCAGTTCCAGGGTTTGCGGAAACAAGAGTTGCTGGGAAGCGGATTGTCGGCTGTGGAAATTGTTTTTTACGCGTTCATAAATAATGCGTTCATGCGCGGCGTGCTGGTCGATAATAACGAGTCCGCTTTTGATTTGTGAAACCAGGTACTTGTTGTGCAACTGCCACAGCATTTTCGCTTCCTGCTGGCGTGCGGGAACAGCCGGCGTAGCCGGGACTGCCGATTGGTTTTCGATACGAAATTGCGATGCAGCCTGGGTCGGTTTAACAGCAACCATATCTACAGGATAATCGACCTCGGGCGGGGCATCAAAATTAATGGCGGTTTGGGTAGTTTTGTTACTGCTGTAAATTTCATCGATCAGCGAGGTGGTAAAACGTTTGGGGAAGGGCCGTCGTGATAGCTGGAATTTCTCCTGCATTTCGGGAATGATCTCATCGGTCTTGACGGCGCGTTTGATGGCGCCGCGAATGAGGGTGAACAACGATTGCTGATCCGCAAACTTTATTTCGCTCTTGGTGGGATGCACGTTCACATCGATGCGCGCGGGATCGATGTCCAGCGAAAGCACATACAGCGGGTAACTGCCGGGCGGACACAGGTCGCCCAGTCCTGCCGCAATGGCCGCGCCGATAGTACGGTCGATAATATAGCGCCGGTTAACGAACAGGTACTGGTCGTTGCGGGTTTTGCGCAGAATATCGAAATTGCCGATAAAACCGGTACAGGTCAACAAGGCATTGGTGTCGGAAACCTCCAGCAGGTTATCGCCCACCGTCCGGCCCAGCACATCGCCGATGCGCTGCCGCAGAGTGGACGGTTTATAGCTGAATATTTCATTATCGTCATGGTAAAATTCAAAAGCGATTTCCGGGTAGCTCAACACAAAACGGTTAACCACGGAAATAATGTGCCGGTATTCGGTATTGGTGGCGCGCAGGAACTTGCGGCGCGCCGGGGTGTTGTAGAACAGGTTTTTGACGGCGATTGATGTACCGGCGTTGCCGCCGGTGCGATCCAGTTTGACCATAACGCCGCCTTCGATGTTGATTTGCGTGCCTTCGATGGCATCGCGGGGCACGGTTTTCATCTCTACCTGGGCCACGGCGGCAATGCTGGCCAGCGCTTCGCCGCGAAAACCGAGGGTACGGATCTGCTCCATATCTTCCCAGGCGCCGATCTTGGAGGTGGCGTGGCGCTGAAAGGACATGATGGCGTCTTTTTCCTGCATGCCGGAACCGTTATCAACCACCTGAATGAGACCCTTGCCGCCGTCGCGCAGCAGCACGGTGATCTTGTCCGCCCCGGCGTCGATGGAATTTTCCACCAGTTCCTTGACCACCGACGAGGGCCGGTCGATGACTTCTCCGGCGGCGATTTTATTAATAAGGTTCTCCGGCAGAACCCGAATTTTCACTTCCTGTTCCGGCGCCATAAGTATTTATATATTTTGATAGTTAATGGATCAATTTATTTGCGATTTTATCAAGCCTGTATGCAATAATTCAGGCTTGTACAATCCTATTATACCACTTTTAATGGTTTAATTCAAGGGGATTGTGTGGGGGGATAGGTAATTTTCAGTCCCAGATCGCGGCCTTTCCCTCATTCACCCGGAATGAAATACCTGATCTGGTAATAAAAAATTCTTGCATCTCAATAAAACAATCTGTACATTTGAATTGTACAAAATTGGTAACAGGAGCGTTGTATGGACTCAATTGCAGTTAGCGATTTACGGGCTAATTTCAAAAAAATACTCAAAAAAATTGAACATGGCTCCATCATAGATATTACATCGCGGGGCAAAGTGATTGCCAAACTGGTGCCGCCCGATTACAGCAGGGAAATTGCCCGGCAAAAATTAATCGAGTTACGGGAAAATGCTGTTATTGGCGACGTTATTTCCCCGCTCAATGCTGCCTGGGAGGCGGCGCAGGATTGATAACCGTTGATACGCATATTATTATCTGGGACGCCCTGCAGCCGGAATTGCTGAGTAAAAAAGCTCAAGCAGCAATAAACACCGCCAATACCGGGGACGGGATCATCTTTTGCGAAATATCCTTGTGGGAAATTGCCATGTTGATGCGGAAAGACCGGCTGAAAATTGATGTCTCTTTTATGGAATTTATTAACTTGCTGAAAGCAGCAAACCATTATGTATTTACAGGCATGTCGCCGGAAATCGCGGAATTATCCGTTACCCTGCCGGAAGAGATCAACCATGATCCGGCCGATAGAATTATTTGCGCAACCGCACTGCAAACCAACACGCCCTTGCTGACCGCCGATAAAAATTTGCTCAAGAGTAATATTATAAAAACAATATGTTAAGTGCAATGTATCAAGGCGCTGCTGCACTCCAATTCTCAGGAAATTATTAGAATATTCCACGTGCTACGCACCTCGGCGCGGTGCTATATTATAAATAGGGTAGATAGCCGCGATTATTCTGGTTTTGGGGAGAGTTACAAGTCCCAGGTGCGTAGCACATTGTGTTTGTGCTCGCTTTGGGATTGATGTTATGGTACAGGAAACAAGGTTGGAAACCATTTTTTATTTTACGAACCGGGTGGGGAAATCCGGATCGATCCAGGAGTGATAAGCATGAAAACCTTTGCAGATAAAATTATTGAATTCAACCTGTCGCTTGATTTCAAAGGGAGCTTGCCTGAGGGGATAAAAATAATGAATCCCTTTAAAGATGATGGCGGTATAATTTCTGTCTCCTCTGAATTTTATAAAAAATACTACAATGATTACAATAGCCGTCACATTATATTAGGCATTAATCCGGGACGGTTTGGCGGCGGCGTAACCGGCGTACCTTTTACCGATACTAAAAGACTTGCCGGTATATGTGGAATAAAGTATCCGGGCAGGGGAACTCACGAGCTTTCATCCGTATTCATATACGATGTTATTGAAGCCTATGGAGGCGCTGGTAAATTTTATTCTAAATTTTACATCAATTCAATTTGTCCTCTCGGTTTTATAATCAACGATAAAAAAGGGAAATAAAAGAATTACAATTATTACGATAGCAAGGAATTAACCCAGGCAGTTTACAATTTTATGATTGAAAGCATCAGGAAACAACTCGGCATGGGGATAGAAACTGATATAGGTTTTTGTTTTGGCGCCGGGAAAAACGAAACATTTCTAAGGTCAATAAACGACAAATATGGTTTTTTTAAAAATATAATTGCCCTGGAGCATCCACGCTATATCATGCAATACCAATCTAATTCAAAACAGCAATACATTGACAAATACTTGACTGCATTTAATCAGGTTTAATAAACAAAAAACAACCGGAATAAGGGACAGATCATCACAGTGCAGGGACAGGTCGCGGCCTGTCCCTATAATTAATAAATTTAATTCCCCAATAAAATCATTTTACCGCATCAATACCATCTTGCGTGCGGCGGTGATATTCCCTGCCGTCACCCTGTAGAAATAAACGCCGGAAGCCACAGGCAGACCGTTATCATCCATACCGCGCCATTCCACATGGTAACTGCCGGCCGGCCTGTTATCCTGAAGCAGGCAGGCCACGCGCCGTCCCAGGGTGTTAAACACTTCCACCTTGACAACAGCGGCGGCGGGCAGTTCAAAGGCGATGGTTGTGGTTGGATTAAAGGGATTCGGATAGTTCTGCTGTAATACAAACTGCTCCGGTACACTGCTGCTACGTGATTTATCAATGCTGTTCGGTATATTCGGCGATGCTCCAATATACAGGTTTACCACAATATCAATATCAGTCATTACTTCTTCGGTAAATTCATAAGCAACCAGGAAGGCGTTGGTTTGCGCGCTATGGGCAATTGCCGGGTACACAAAGTTACCTTCCATATTATCGGTAAAGGCAATGGGCGTGTTAAAAGCCGGATCAACATCCAGGTTCCCTTCATGGTCGATAAAAACCAGCGCCGAATCACGCGGGTTGAGCCATAAACGCTGGCAGTAGATATCGGCAAACGGATTCATTTCCTGGTTTTCGCCATTCCAGGCGGCAGCCCGCCAGTCATTCCACACGATCATATAAGCGCCGTCATTGGAACTGTAAGAGAGGTCATTCCAACTCTGTACAAATGGATCGGTAGTCACCTGGATATTGGGCCAGGTGAGCCAGGCTGCGGCGGTATCCGCCCAGGCGCCGTCTTTATCCAGCATGACTGCGGTGAACAGGCTGTCCGGACCGCGGGTAGGTTTCATGCCCAGTCGGAACGCGGTGGAATCCGGAAAATAGGCAATGCGCTGGCAGTAGATATTGTCATCGGCGCGCATATCGGTCCAGGCGACCAGGAATTCCGGGATGGGATAGCCCGAGCCCGCGCTTTTATGTAATTCTATGGGCACCGGCACATCGTTGCTTTCCACATGGGGTGAACCCTGGTCAAAGTGCAGCATACCCCAAAAAGATTGATCATCCCACCCGATCGGGAATTCCGGCAGCCAGGGCGGGCCATAGCTTCCACCCTTGCGCAAGGGGGCTTGCGGTATTGCTTCGCCCCAGGTATTCATGAGCAAGCCATTACCGCCTTTGATTCGTACCCCCCAAATTCTGGCACCGCCCATGTAATAATACACCTCACTGCGGGAAAAGACCACCAGCCATTCATTCAGCAGTTGACCGGCCTGTCCGCAATAAGCCACATCGCATTTGTATTCATTATAATTACCTTGCGCGGCAATAGCATAATTAACTGTGGGGTCATTGGGATCACCCGGCGTCAACAGCGCGCCGTCGCCATTGATCCTCTGGCCGTAAATATCATAATTCCCTTCGGAAGACTCTCCGATCATCCTGGTATTGCGATAGTCGGTCCACACTACCAGGTAAGTATCATTTTCATAATTATAAGCGATTTTTGGGCGGGACTGATTTTTGTTATTTTTGGAAATTGCAAAACTGGAATCCGCTTCAGATTGCGGAGAAACCAGTTTTTTCCCTCGATCATCTAGGCGGACGCCGTAAATATCCGAGTTATAATTGCGCATATCTTCCCACACCACCAGCCATTCTTTTCTTGCCGAATTATAGTCCACAGCCGGATAGATTTCTACATTGTTAGAAGCGCTGATGGGGAAACGCGGCCCGGCCGGCGTGCCGTCGGATTTAATAATACGGCCATAAATATCCGCCGGTTCCTGGATCCACGCCACCAGGAACTCATCGCGGTCGGTGTTATAAGCCGTGGCAGGTTCATATTCTCCGATCACAGCGCTGTCGGCCACGCCAAATGCGACAACCTCATCGGGACGGGCCTGGCGGTTGAAATAGGGTATGCCCAAATTTTGTCCCCCCGGCTCCAGCGTAAAGAAACGCGCCGGATCAGATTCAACAATGGCGCCGCCGCTATTTTTTTGAATGGCAAATTTATAAAGCATCGTATTACCGACTTTGTAACCGGGGAAATCAATTGATAACTCATAGACACCCGGTTTGCCGGATTCGGTTAAAACTGAATCATTGCCGACCCACGCGAATAACAAATTCCGTAAAATAACCCGGTCGCCAGCTCCAGGATTAAAATTGCCCAGCTTTTGTTGCACATTCATATTCACTGCAAAAGTAACCGGGTTTTGCTCAGGCCGCTTCATGCCGAATGTGTAGGTTAAAATGGTTTTTTGATCCGTGCTTTTCAAAATTAAAACGGAATCACCAACGGTTTTATACAGGATTCTACTTTCATCCACTTCAGTGGAAAAACCGGCGCCCAGGGCTACCTGTCCCGCCTGCTCCCAGGTGGTTTGCGAGCAGTTCAAAGTGTAATCGTAAATCGGCTTTCCACCGCTTGTATAAGAACCGCCGCCGTGCAATTGGACATCCTGGGGCATTTGGGTGATGAGCAGGCTGTCGTTGTCAAAATGATATAAAGCTTTTGCCGAGCCGCTCTCGTTTCCTAATGTAAATTCTGCCTCGTATTCTTCATTACTGAGAATCGAGAAAACCGCCTCAAAACCTTCGACAGTGGTATCATTGTAAACTGCCTGGATACAATACCAGCTTCCCTGGGGAATCTGGGCATAACCCGGTTGAACCGATAATACAAAGATCACAAGTACCGCGCTCAGCCAGCATGCAATAAAATGATGTTTGAATGTCATAAACCCTCCGGTGGAAAAAAATGTTAATATTACAATTACTGAAACGGATTCATTATATAAGAATATTCCATTTTTACGTAAATGTTAATAAAAATCAAAAAAACAATGAAAATACTTTAATAATTGTCCAATCCGGGGTATTCTGGTATCGATGATTCAGGGAAATACTAAAAAATAAAATTGGCAATATTCAGACCAATCTTATCAATAAAAAAGGGAATGAATTTCCGGTTGTCATGTCTAATATATAGAAAAGCAAAGCTTAAAATAATATGACTGTTTACTCCCATAATTACAGTCGGTGTGGGGATGCTCGACAGCTTTAGTATTATTCGACCGAATAAACCAGAGACGGACACTGAAAGCTGTTGCATCCCCAACGTTTTTCTTGCTTGCTTCCCACCCAAATTGTGCTTATTTTTCAACATGACAAGACGAAAAAAATATCTGCTTTTTATTATTCTATTACCACTTTTCTACTGCGGTAAAGAGCAGGCAACCCAGTCCAACGAATTGTATTTCCGGTTGAGCGGACGTAACCTGCAGAACTGGGAGACGATGCTGGGCGATTCCCTCTTTTTTGATAATGACGAGAATACCGTTTCACTCGCCGATATTCAGACAACCCATTTCTATCAGTACAGTCTGTTGGCAGCAAACATCAACCGGCGCGGCATTATGGCGCATAACATCACCCGCAAAGTTGTGGCGGATATCAAGGCGCTGCAAATTACCCACCAGGCAGGATTTATCTTAAACCTTGCCACCACTCCTTCCCTCACTAATAAAAAGGACAACGGCGCCGCTGTAGAATTTAGCCTAGTGGTTGACGACGGCTCGACTTCGCACAAAGAATACGGGGTGGTCCTGCGCTGGATCATCGATCCCTGGAGCAATGATTACGGCCAGGTGCAGGTATGGCAAGACTCGATCTGGGTGCATGCCGCTACATTGACCCCGGATTCATTGGATCATACCGTTTCCATAACCATGGATCGCGTTACCAAAAATGGTCATGTCCGTATCGACAATAAAACCATAGCCAATGCCTATTCGGAAACACAAAAAACAGAGCTGCCTGCCGGTATCTATGCAATCTTGCGTTTCGGGATCATCAATGCCTGGCCTGCCGATGAAGACCTGAACCTGGCTGCGGCTGTCCGTTTTAAAAACTGGAAATGGGAATGGGAATTATAAGCCGTCTCATAGTTTCAGGTAAGATCAATATTGTCTACGACTGTTTTGCGTACCTGTCCATTCTATTTATATTGATACTCACAGGTTGTGCTCCTTCAATTCGCACATTCCGGGCAGACCCCACTCCCCCGTCTTATTCCCGCATCGATTCAATAGCCGACTCTGCTCCGGACAGCGTTGCCAACTCGGCGCAAAACCTGGCGAACTGGCTGGCAGCGCATGGAAAAACCGACCTGGAAAAAACCCGTTTGCTATACCGCTGGATCACGGGAAATATTTATTACGATACCGGCATTCTGACCGGTATGACCGCCGGCTCGGATAATGCACAAGATGTTTTACGAAAGCGTTCAGCGGTGTGTGCCGGGTACGCGGGCTTGTTTGAAACTCTTGGCCGGGCGGCGGGACTTGAAGTAAAAACTATTAACGGTTATGCCAAAGGCAGTCATTACACGCCCGGCGATCACTTTAGCGGCGCGGGGAATCATGCCTGGATCGCCGTGCGTATCGACAGTGTATGGCAACTGCTCGACCCGACCTGGGGTTCCGGTTATATTAATGAAAATGGAACATATATTCATGAATTCAACGATTACTATTTTCTAACGCCGCCACAGGAGTTGATAGCCACCCATTTCCCGGATGAACCACGCTGGCAATTACTGGAAACTCCGACCAACCAGGATATATTTGAAAAAAACGTATTTATCAAAGATGTGTATTTTAAACATAACATAAAAATTATCAAGCCGGATTCTGGGGTCATCTATACCAAAGGCCCATTCACAGTAGAACTTTCATGTCCGAAAGATGTGCAATTGCTTTATACCCTTGAGCATGGGAAAAACGAGATATTACCGTTACGAGCCTGTAAAGTTCAATATAAAAATTTAGTCCTTATCAGCGAGACCTTGCGCGAGCCCGGAGAATATTTGTTGAAAATATTCTCCCGCCGGAAACAGGAATCCAATATCAGCAAATTAACACTGGTATATAAAATTATCGTCACACATACCAATTCAAATCAGCTTTAAAACAACCCCATTTTTTCCATCATTTTAAAATATTATCAGATAAACAATAAAACATACAGTTTTCACTTGACGATTTGGTCAATATTTCTTATATATAACATACGGGAAATTAAAGGAATATTCCTAATCATGCGATTCCCCTACCTGACTATTTGAAGCTGGTACCCCGAGTTCTGGAGTAAAATTTATATACTCAATTTATTACTGTTTTCCTTTACCACGTAAGGAGAATTATATGAGAACAAACCATTTTCCAAATGCGGGATTACTTTTCATAGCGCTGATTTTCATCAACTTTTACAGCCTTGCAGCAACTGATATGGCCGATTTAATATTATATAATGGTAAAATCATTACCGTCGATGAGCAAGATCGTATTTACCAGGCAATTGCCGTTAAAGACGGCAGGATATTACAACTCGGCAGTGATGCTGAAATTACGCCACTAACCGATCCGCGTACAAAGACGATTAACCTGCAAGGCAAAACCGTAACACCGGGGCTGATTGACTCCCATTACCACATGATGTATTATGGAGCGCAATTCTGGCCGGGATACCTGAATATACGCCATGAAATAGTCACCAGCAAAGCCGAACTCTTACAGGTTGTTGGTGATTATGCCCAACAATTACAACCCGGACAATGGATTTCCGGCAACCAGGGTTTTACCCTGCAATTCGGAGAAACCCTGGATCGCTGGGATCTGGATGCGGTTGCGCCCAATAATCCCTGTTACCTGCGGCATTGCAGCGGCCAGTACTCGGTTGTGAATTCGGCAGCGCTGGATAGCGCCGGAATCGACCGGGATACGCCTAATCCCCCCGGCAGCCTGATCATGAAAGACGAGTTCGGCGAGCCTAACGGACTTTTATCCCATTACCCTGCCGAGAACCTGGTTGGAAAATACGCCACCGGCTATGGCGACCGTACCGATCAACAAAAACTGGAGGATATTGAACGCGGCCAGCAGCTTTGCCTGCAGGCCGGTTATACATCCATTCAGGACGTTATCATCGGCAGTATTAAAGATATTCAACTCTATAAACAGTATGCCGATAGCGGCTTACTCAAAGTGCGTTTGTATACCATGCTGTTATTAAATACGGAGCAGCAAGTGGATACCCTGGTACAAATGTATCAACCAATCGATTCCGGCCTGGTGCGTTTTGGCGGCTGGAAACTGGCAATGGATGGCGGCCTGGCAGCCAAAACCATGTTAATGTATGATAAATCATTATACGCTTCTGAAATATCCTATCCCTATCATACCCAGGAAGAGATGAACAGGATGGTCAAAAAATTACACGATACCGGTTTGCAGGTAGCTGTACATGTAGGCGGCGATGAAGGGATCGATATGACCCTCACCGCCTTTGAACTCGCCATGCAGCAAAACCCGCGTCCCGATCCCCGGCACAGGATTGAACATGGTTTATTCCCTTCACCCAGCGCTTTGACACGCATGAAGAATGCCAATATCATCCTTTCCACCCAGCCACAATGGATTACCTGGTACGGTGATAGTTATGTGTTATTAACCGATAATACCACAATGGACAGGCTATTGCCATTGAAAACCATGCTGGATATGGATATTCATCTCGCTTTTGGCTGCGATGTTCCGGCCTCGATATACCAGGAACCTAAATATGCTTTTTGGGGAGCCACCATGCGACGCAGTCCAATGTCAGGCGCGAATTTTACTCCCGCAGAAAAAATTAACATGCACGAAGCTCTGCGGATACATACCATGGGTTCGGCGTATGCCGGCTTTGCCGAAACCACCACCGGTTCGCTGGAGCCGGGTAAATATGCCGATATGGTGATCTGGTCGCACGATCTGTATAATATAACGCCTCAGGAATCTTTTGACCTGGCGGCGGAAATGACGATTGTCGGCGGAGAAATTCTTTATGATGATGGTCAAAATCCTGTTATTACAAATACAAATAAATGGGTTTCGGTTGGACCGATGTTGGCTAGCCGGATGAATCACACTGCAACATTATTAAATAATGGCACAGTACTGATAACGGGATGGGAAACAAATAACTGTGAACTGTACGATCCGGCAAGTCAAACATTTAGCGCCACCGGCGCTACTCTTTATAATCACCGGGAAGCAGCAACCGCTACTTTGCTGAATAATGGTTTGGTCTTGCTGGCGGGAGGTTACAATGCCCCTCAAAAAGCGGAATTATATGACCCGGGTATCGGTACTTTTAAATTGACCGACAGTTTAAAAGCTGAACATACCTATCACACCGCCACCTTGCTTCCTGATGGCAGGGTATTGATCGCCGGTGGCCAGTCACCCACCGGCCCGCAGACCCAGGCAGTAGTTGAAATTTATGATCCTGTAACCAACAAATTCTCTTTAACCGACAGCTTGATTGAAGACCGTGCTTCACATACTGCCGCATTGTTACCAAATGGTTTGGTATTAATTGCCGGCGGATTAAAAACTACCACACCGGGACATGCGGTAGGTCTTAAATCATGTGAGCTCTATGATCCATCCAGTGGAACATTTATCCAGGCTCAACCAATGAATGTATACAGGAATAGTTTCAGTGCAACATGTCTTAATAATAATAAAATTCTTGTCTGTGGCGGAGATTGGTACAATCCCACCGGTGAATTATACGATTATATTACAGATACCTGGACTCTGACTGGTGATATGGTTTCATTAAGACAGATGCAACATACGGCCACCTTGTTGAAAAATGGTCAAGTATTAATAACTGGTGGTTTCCTTGGGGGGGCAATGAACGCTTCTGAAATATTTAATCCGGACAATAACGAGTTTACAACAACTGATAGTATGATTGTTCCAAGAAGAGGTCATAGTGCGACCTTGCTGGCTGATGGCTGCGTACTGGTTACCGGGGGATACAGTGGAACCGACGCCACCAACCTGGCTGAACTGTATGTTACAGAAAATATAACAAATGTAAAAAAGCCGGAAAAAGGAAAAATCCGGAATTCTACACCGGCAGATTTTACCTTGTCGCAAAATTATCCCAATCCATTCAATCCGGTAACATATTTAAATTATAATCTGACAAAACCGGCGCAGGTAACGATTGCGGTTTACAACATCCGCGGCGAATTGGTGCACACCCTGATTGACGCCAAACACAGTCCCGGCGAATACCGGGTTACCTGGGATGGTACATCTGCTGATGGCTCGCCGGTCGGCAGTGGTATGTACCTCGTGCGTATGCAAGCCGGCAAACAGGTAGAGTGCCGTAAAGTAGTTTATTTAAAGTAACAGGTTGAGTTTTGAGGGCGTTAGCTATAACGCCCTTTTTTATGTTTATTAGTTATCGCAAAACAAAGAATTTAGAAGGCGCTTTGATACATTTCTGTTCACAGGGTCGATGCACTATTTTTTCCCGTCCATTACTGGCACAATTATTGTTTTTGAATTACAATTCATTTCTTTTTATTAAAAATTTTAATTGGTTAAATAACAAATAATCAGACAAAGGTGTGCAGAAAAATCTTTTTGAAAAGATTATAATCCTTCCTAAATTACCAAAGATTTAATGCATACCGGTAATATGAATATGGAATAATGGACAGGAGATAAAAGCGCGAATTTGATACGAATTGATTTGCCGGCAAGAGGGGATAACTTTAGTACAACCAATTTTTTATGCACAGGTAAATTTTTACCTTAATGGAAAAAAATACCTGTTCACCTGGCATAATCCGTATCCAGCATTCTAAATTAATATTTATTTTGTATGGACTGATGTATTATAATCACTATTTAGTCTCAGGTTACATAGTATGATTTTAGTTTCCTGGGAATTGAAACAAGCCAAGTTTTAAAATAAGTATAAAACCGGAGCAGTAAAACCGGTTTATAAACAATAAAGCGCTGGAAAACACTATTTATTATAGAATTACAATAATGTATACAATACTTTAATTATACATATATAAAAAAGATTAAACAGACACATAGGGAGTATCAACAGATTAACAATGTACTAAATTTTTTTCAGGTTTAAATTTATTATAAAACAAAAAGTATAAACAATAAATAATGGAGTTATTTTTTAATGAAATCTCAAAATTATATTTTGGCAACATTGATTATATTCCTCTACACAATAATATTTCTGATCATTGGCACACCCGTTACAGGAATTGCAGCACCAGGAAATGCCCTTGCTTTTGATGGCGTGGATGATTATGTTACCACTGCCGATATTGATAACGCTTTGACAGGGTTCACAATTGAAGCCTGGGTTAAATGGAACCCATCAATCACTACAGATGTTCAGTTTATCTGTGGTAAAGGCGTAGAACAACTCGAACTCCACACCGGCGGCGGCGCCGGCGCAAACGGCCTCCGCTTCATCCCCGTTACCGGGGTATATCTTGATGCTGCTACTGTTTTACCAACCGGGCAATGGACTCATATTGCTGCTGTTTATAATCCTGCAACTTCGGTCGCCAAACTATACGTCAACGGAATTGAAGAAACGCTTACGAACAATGGCCCTAATCCATTATATCCAGCAGTTGCCAATACGGCAATTCCCTTTTACATCGGGCGCCGAAGCGATAATATGTACTATTTCAAAGGAATGATTGATGAGGTAAGGGTTTGGAATACTGTACGTTCTCAGGCACAGATTCAACAATACATGGATATCGAGGTCAGTCCTTCAGCCGGCGGATTAATTGAATACCATGATTTTAATGAAGGAACTCCCGGCGGTAATAACGCCGGCGTTACCAATCTGCCGGATTTAACCAGCAATAACTATGACGGTACATTATACAATTTTGCTCTAACCGGGTCAACCTCCAACTGGGTTGCCGGTTTTATCACCAAGGCTACCGTAACCACCGATGCCGCCGCTAATGTAAGCGCAGACGGGGCAACCCTGAACGGTACGGTGAATGCCAACAACGCCAGTACTACTGTAACCTTTGAGTATGGACTGACAACCGGTTATGGTTCAACTGTCACTGCCGATGAAAGTCCGGTTACCGGCGGAACCGCTACGGCGGTAAGTTACACACTAACCGGCCTGCTTCCTGGCACGACCTATCATTATCGTGCAGTTGGCGTCAATTCAAAAGGGACAACCAATGGCGATGATGTTACTTTTGATACGGACGATGCGGCCATCACCTTTACCGACGGCAGCGCGTTTACTCCGGCAATAACGTTAGGAAGCGCCAACCAGGTCATCGGCCGGTTTACATTGAGCGGCGATGTGGCCGGGGCAGCTTTGACTGCCGCTTCGATCAAACTCAATGGTACACGCACAGGATTGTCGAACCTCAAACTATGGTCATCGGCAGATGCTACATTTGAATCCGGTTCCGACACCCAGCTTGGTAGTACTGTTGCCGCCGATCCCGGCGACGGCGGTTCGGCATCGTTCTCCGGTTTTACCAGTTCTATCGCTACCGGCGGCACGTATTATTTCCTCACCGGTGATGTTGCGGCCGGGGCTACCGGCATTGTGCAAGGCATCATTGTCGCTAACGCTAACCTTTCCTTTTTTAACGCAACGCTTTCCGGCACAATCACCAACGCCCCGCTTTCAAACGGCGACGCTTCTCTGCCGGTGGAACTGACTTCCTTCACAGCCACTGTGCAGGGCAATGCCATAGTTTTATCCTGGCAGACCGCAACTGAAACCGACAACCTCGGATTTATTTTGGAGCGTTCCGTAGGGGCGGATGATAATCCGCCCGGAGAGGCAGGGACGGGGTGGCAAACCATCGCCTCATACCAGACCCGCAATGAACTCAAAGGACAGGGCAACACATCCAGCCGGACGGAATATGCTTTCACGGATCAAACCGTCGAATCCGGGAAAAGCTATTCTTACCGTCTTTCTGATGTCAGCACGAAAGGAAAGATCACGGTCTATGCTTCTTTATCCATTACAATGGACAACCTTCCTGAGACGACGGAGCTTGGGAAAGCGTATCCGAATCCGTTCAATCCCCAGACATTCATAGGCTACGAACTAGCTGAAGACACGGACGTGACCATCAGGGTCTTCGACATGTTAGGACGACAGGTGAAAACTCTCTTCAATGGACACCAGTTTGCCGGAAGCTACAATGTTTACTGGAACGCGACGGATGAGAGGGGCAACAAAGTGCCCAGCGGAAGCTACATCATTCAGATGAAGACGAAAACGACCCGGCAAACGCAGAAGGTGATGTTGATGAAGTGAGTGGCAATCCCTTGAGAAGAAGAATACTTTCTTCATTAAACATGAAGAGTCAATAGCGACGCTCATTGAAGGAGCGTCGCTGTTTTGGAAAAACTACACATTCTATAGGAATCATGCATGAAAGCACGGGTGCTACTATCGGGTTTTATTCTTGCGCTGGGTTCAGGGCTTTGCGCCCAATCAATATCCTTTTGGGGAACAGGTCCATTTTCATGTGTTCCTGGGGGTACTTGGCCAAATGCAGGAACATACTCTTTGCCAGGCGCAAACGGCTATTCCGTCTATGCTTTCAATGGATGTTGGGTTGTAAATCCAGGAGATTATATATTAAGCGGAGATGGCGACGGCTGCAATACATGGAGTACCTTCACCCTTGCAGAAAGAAGCGCCGCCATTACCTTCGTTGATGGCAGCGGCTTCACCTCAAGCGTCGTAAAAGGCGGTTTGAACCAGGCGCTTGGTCGTTTTCAACTAACCGGCAGCGCTTCCGGTGCGACATTAACCACCGCCTCCATCAAACTAGATGGTACACGCACCGGGTTAAGCAACTTGAAACTGTGGTCTTCAACCAACAATACCTTTGAATCCGGTTCCGATACCAAGTTGGGTTCCACAGTCGGTGGCGATCCGGGCGACGGCGGTTCAGTATCCTTCTCCAGTTTCTCCAGTTCCATCGGAACCGGCGGGACGTATTACTTTTTAACCGGCGATGTTGCGGCCGGGGCCACCGGGATAGTACAAGGCGTCATTGTCGCCAACGGCAACCTTACGATTTCCGATGGAACCCTGTCCGGCTCGATTGATAACGCCCCGCTCTCCAACGGCGATGCTTCACTGCCTGTGGAACTTGCATCTTTTACCGCCTCTGTGCAGGGCAATGCTGTTGTGCTAAACTGGCAGACCGCCAGTGAAACCGACAACCTCGGCTTTATCCTGGAACGCGCGGCTGGCAACGGCGCCTGGCAGCCAATAGCGTCATACAAAACCAACCCAGCTTTAAAAGGTCAGGGCAATGCTTCAACAACTAACACCTATTCCTTTACGGACAACACGGTTGTCGCCGGTAGCGAGTACCGCTACCGCCTGGGCGATGTGAATGTTGCAGGGACAGTTACCATGCACTCCCCCATTTACGTAACTACAACGGCCCTGCCGCAGAGCACAGTCATGCTCAATGCGTATCCCAATCCTTTCAACCCGGAAACGACCATTAAATACACCCTGCACAAGGATGCGCAGGTTACTATAACGGTTTACGACCTGCTGGGCCGCCAGGTCAAGACATTAGTCGATGAAAATCAGGTCGCCGGCGCGTACCATGTTATCTGGAACGGAACCGATGCTGCCGGTTCGCAGGCCGCCAGCGGCGCGTACCTGGTGCGCATGGAAACGGCAGAGGTTACGCAAACGCAAAAAGTGCTGCTGTTGAAATAAAAAATTTAAATTCAGAATATATTATATAGATTTTAAAATGAAAAGGAATTAACATGAATACTGATATGAAAAATTCCCTACTGGTTATTTTCATCTGTATAACATTTATGACACAATCCCTGTGGGCGTTCATTGGCAGCGGTTCAGGTACCGAAGGTAGCCCTTATATTGTTACTTCGGCGGCGGAACTCAATGACGTGCGCAACGATTTAACCGCTTATTACCGGCAAACTGCGAATATAAGTCTCAGTGGTTATGATAGCTGGACGCCAATTGGAACCGGATCAGCCACTTCTACGGCTTTCACCGGAACCTATGACGGCAATGGGCATAAAGTGACCGGGCTAACCATTACAAGTTATTCTTCTGCCGGGGCAGGACTGTTTGGCTATAATAGAGGTACAATTAAAAATCTGGGCGTTTCGGGCTCGGTAAGCGCTACAGCTACCAGTGCAGGAATTCTAGCCGGACTGAACTATTATGGAACGATGCAGAATTGTTATACGGAAGGCTCCGTTACTTCCTCAAGTAATTATGTTGGAGGTTTTGTCGGGTCTTGTTCTTATAGCACAACAGGTATTACACAATGTTATTCCACGGCAACAGTTACCGCAACTGGTGCTGGTTCCATGAATGTAGGCGGATTCGTTGGCCATACCAATAATTCTGGCGCTACCATAAGCGAATGTTATTGCACGGGAAATGTTACTAACAACAACACAACAAGTGCTAATGCAAATACCGGTGGGTTTGTCGGGGCATCGGCATTAACCATTAGTAATTGTTATGCGACGGGAAATGTTTCATGCAGCGGCAGTCGTATTGGTGGATTTTGTGGATTTGCCTCCTATAACACGCCAATTTCATATTGCTATTCTACCGGAACCGTTACAGGTGGTAGCACCATAGGCGGCTTTGTAGGTTATTACAATACTGGAACATTTACCAGTTGTTTTTTTAATCACGATAATGCAAATATGTCATCGTATGGAGGGTATGCGACCTCTGCACCAACCGGTATTACGGCAGCAACAACAGCCGATATGAAAACCGCATCGACCTACAGCAGTTGGAGTACCAGTTACTGGAATCTGACGAACGGCAGTTATCCCACGCTCAAATGCTTCGATGAATCCCTGCCCGTGGAACTCTCTTCCTTTACCGCCACTGTGCAGGGCAATACTATTGTTCTAAACTGGCAAACTGAAAGCGAAACCGATAACCTCGGCTTTACCCTGGAACGCGCGGAGGGTGACGGCGCCTGGCAACAGATCGCCTCGTACCAAACCAGTGATGCGCTAAAAGGCCAGGGCAACACCTCCACGACCACCAGTTATACCTGGACCGACGCCGGTGTTGCACCGAACAGTGGGTACCGCTACCGCCTGGGCGATGTGAATGTTGCTGGGACAGTAACCATGCACTCCCCCATTGCCGTTACAATGACCGCTTTGCCGCAGAGTACGGAATTGCTGAATGCTTATCCGAATCCCTTCAACCCGGAAACGACTATCAACTATCAATTGCACAAGGACTCGCAGGTTACCATAACGGTTTATGACCTGCTGGGCCGCAAAGTTAAAACATTAATCGATGAACAGCAAGCCGCCGGATCGTACCGGACGCTATGGAACGGTACGGATAACAGTGGCGCCAAAGCCGCCAGCGGCGCGTACCTGGTACGGATGGAAACCCAGGAGGTAACACAAATACAAAAAGTACTTTTACTAAAATAGGTTAATTGCTTTACTGTTATGTATATATGATTCATTCTATAACGGATTACATTCCATATATTTTCTAACCAATAAAATATAATCACTTGGTGAGACAATAAAGACAAAGGAAAGGGATTAATATGTTAACAATTAAGTTGATAAGAAATTTAATTTATTCCCCCTGGTTGACATTAATTTTGTTATTAATCCTGGGAGAAGCTTCGCTGTTTGCCAATAACGGCCTTGTGATTGGCTGGCATGAAGGAACTGGTTCATACTGGTCCCATTCCGAACTTGGTATCCCACCCAATTATGATAAACCGCTCTCCGTGACAACCACTCACGGCACAATATACGGCACATTAGGGGCGGGTGAACCCACCGCCGGCGCGAAATGGGCTTACGGTCCGGAATGGGATAACGGCAGCGGCACAAAAGGATGGGTTTTCCCCATGACCACGTCCGGTTTTGAAAATCTGACCCTGACATTTTATCAGAAGAGCAGGGATCAATCATCTCAGTACGGTCCCCGTGATTTCAAGCTCCAGTATAGTACTAACGGCAGTTCCTGGACTGACGTAGCCGGAACCAGCTTTGTTCTGACAAATAGTTGGCAGCAATTCAACGCCACATTACCTTCCGCTTGTGATGAACAAGCCACTCTTTATTTGAAATGGGTGATGAGCAGCAATGTTTCGATCAACGGCGGAGCGATTGTAGCGGAAGCGATGTCGGAATTTGCGGATTTCTATATGAACGGCGACGAGCTTCCCCTGCCCATCACCGACGTCAGCCTGAGCAATACTTCAATCAGCAGCAATAAGCCGTCCGGAACCACAGTTGGCGATCTCAGTCATACGGATGCCAACTATTATGATACTCATACATATTCCCTGGTTGCAGGAGAAGGCGATACCGACAACAGCAGTTTTGCCATCGCTGGTACAACCTTAAAGACCGCCGCCGTGCTATCCGCCGGGGATTATTCGATTCGGGTGCAGGTCGATGACGGGACATATACATTGGCTGAAATCTATACTATCACCGTGACCGCCTATCCGTCTGTTATTGTGGAAAATTCTGAAGATAATGCCTATTGGTGGATCACCCGCGTTCAATTTGGCGATATTGACAAGTCCAGCGGAATGTCGGGCACTAACAATGCTGATGGGTATAGCGATTATACTAGTGAATCTGCCGGCGTTACCAGGGGGCAATCCATTGATCTGACGGTTACCGTTAATATACCGGATGACTATGGGGAATACCTTAACGCTTATTTTGACTGGAATCGCGATTATGACCTGGAAGATGCCGGGGAAAAAGTGGAAATAGCAACTATAAGTGGAGAATCGGGAACTATTTCAAAAACTGTAAATGTTACTGTTCCCGCGGACGCCGCATTGGGCAGTACCTTAATGAGGGTTGCAATCGACTATTATGGCAATATGGCATTAGGGGTTGCCGATATTGGCGAAGTGGAAGACTATACAATAGATATTGTTTATGTTACCTTTACCAACGGCAGCGCTTTCACATCTGCCGTTACTCCGGGCAACGGTAACCAGGCGCTTGGTCGTTTTCAACTAACCGGCAGCGCTACCGGCGCCACATTAACCGCCGCCTCCATAAAACTAAATGGTACACGCACCGGTTTAAGCAACTTGAAACTGTGGTCTTCAACCAACAATACCTTTGAATCCGGTTCCGACACCCAACTTGGTTCTACCGTAGCCGTCGACCCGGGCGACGGCAGTTCCGCTTCGTTCTCCGGCTTTAGCAGCGCCATTGGCACAAGTGGCACTTACTATTTCCTCACCGGCGATATTGCCGCCGGAGCCACCGGCGCGGTACAGGGCGTAATAGTAGCTAATGGTAATTTGACTGTTTCCGGCGGAACCCTGTCCGGCACTATCACCAATGCTCCGCTTTCTAATGGCGATGCTTCACTGCCAGTGGAACTTGCATCATTTACCGCCGTGGTGCAGGGCAATGCTATAATACTGAACTGGCAGACCGCCACTGAAACCGACAACCTCGGCTTTATACTGGAACGCGCGGCTGGCAACGGCGCCTGGCAGCCAATAGCGTCATACAAAACCAACCCAGCTTTAAAAGGTCAGGGCAATGCTTCAACAACTAACACCTATTCCTTTACGGACAACACGGTTGTCGCCGGTAGCGAGTACCGCTACCGCCTGGGCGATGTGAATGTTGCAGGGACAGTTACCATGCACTCCCCCATTTACGTAACTACAACGGCCCTGCCGCAGAGCACAGTCATGCTCAATGCGTATCCCAATCCTTTCAACCCGGAAACGACCATTAAATACACCCTGCACAAGGATGCGCAGGTTACTATAACGGTTTACGATCTGCTTGGCCGCAAAGTGAAAACTTTGATCGATGAGCAGCAGTCCGCCGGTTCGTACCGGGCAATATGGAATGGTACGGATGCGAGTGGGAATAAAGCTGCCAGCGGCGCGTACCTGGTACAGATGCAAACAGGTGAAATTTCACAAACACAAAAAGTGTTACTGCTAAAATAAAAAAACCAATTGAACATTCTCCCGAATGCCAAAAATTCACGGGAGAATGTAATAATAAAATCCACAATATCTTTTATAGACAAGGAGAACCATTTTATGAAATTAATACGAACCCGTCTTTTAATATTTCTCGTTATATTTTGCAGTATGGGTTTGATTCAGGCGGCAACCACGCTTAGCGCGGGAGATGTGATAATATTGGCAATAAATGGTGATACCGATGCTTCAAATAATTACGGCAGAGGTTTTTCCTTTATGCCATTGGTCAACCTGGAGGCGGGAACGATAATCAACTTTACCGATTATGGCTGGAGTGATCTTACCACTGCATTCATAACTAATACTTCAGTTGCCGATGCATTTATCCATTATACCGTTCCGGCAGGCGGCATTACCGCCGGAACTGTTATTCGATGTGATTCTTATTCAAATACAAATTTTACTTTTGATTTTTCCTATTCCGGGTCAGGCAATAATTATTTAAACACAGCAGGTTTAACCCAGGGTGATGAACTGTTAATTTTTCAGGGAAGCAGATCTACCCCTACTTTTATTTTTGCCGCATCAATCGTGAGTACTGCCATAGTAGCATCCGGTTGGGCTACCAATGTGGGCACTAACGGCACCGACGGATCAGGCGCAGGTTCTGCATTACCCCCTGGTTTGAGCGATGATGCAACAGCCTTGTCATTCAATCGAGACGCTAGCGCTAACGATAATTGTGCCTATTCAGGAACAACAACAGCAGAAACCAGGGCAAATTGGCAAAATCGGATTAAAAACTATTCAAACTGGACTTTTAATGATGCAGCTCCAATCCCGACTCCGCTGACCGGTCCTTATACTGTTACAGACGCTTCTTTGCCCGTAACATTGTCTTCTTTCATTGCCGGCATTCAGGGAAACACGATAGTATTGAATTGGCAAACCGCCAGCGAAACCGACAACCTCGGCTTTACACTGGAACGCGCGGCAGGCAACAGCGGATGGCAGCCAATCGCATCTTACAGAACCCATCCGGCATTAAAAGGCCAGGGCAACACTTCTACAACCACCACCTATTCCTTTACGGATAACACAGTCACAACAGGTACGGAATACCGCTACCGCCTGGGCGATGTCAATGTCGCCGGTGTGGTAACTATGCACTCCCCCATTACCGTAATCACAACGGCCCTGCCGCAAACTACGGAAATGTTCAATGCTTATCCTAATCCATTCAATCCTGAAACGACTATCAACTACAAACTGCACAAGGATTCGCAAGTTACGATAATTGTGTATGACCTGCTGGGCCGGAAGGTAAAAACATTGATCGATGAACAACAGTCCGCAGGTTCGTACCAGGCGCTATGGAACGGCACGGATGAAGGCGGCGCCAAAGCCGCCAGCGGCGCATACCTGGTGCGCATGCAAACAGCAGAAGTAACGCAAACGCAAAAAGTTTTACTGGTGAAATAAGGAATCGAATTAAACTTTCTCCCGGAAACTAAAACTTTTCGGGAGAATGTAATAATAAAGTCAATTGTTTATTAACACATTCTTTAAAGGAGTTTTCTTATGAAATTGATACAATCATTGTTATTATTAACTCTCGTAATTTTATGCAGTACAGGTTTGATTCAAGCGGCAACTACGCTCAGCGCTGGTGATATTGCCTTTGTAATGTTTAATAATGGCGCCGACCCCATGACGTGGGCATGGGTTCCTTTAGTTGATATATCATCAGGCACAACAATCTATTTTACAGATAACGGATGGGATGGTGTTGATTTAAACGCTTTTGGTTATTCTGAAGCAGATTTAGCTACTAATAATGATGATTACTTGACTTTTGTAACTACCAGTTCTATCTCAAAAGGAACTGTAATCTCAGTTTCCGGCACCACATTTTCACCTAGTTACGGTACAGTAACCGCTTATAATACTGCTCCGCCAAGGTCATCTTCGGGAGACCAAATGTTGGCATATCAGGGGTCCTTTGCATCGCCAACATTTATTGCCGGCGTTCATGCCGAATATAATAGTAGTAATTATAACGCCACAACACATTGGAGTGCTACAAATTATAGCACAACCCGTGCTTTAGCAACTTCTACATTACCTGAAGGTTTAACGGACGGGACAAATTGTGTTTCCTTATATCCCGCTATAACTGAACAAGACTATGCATATTATAGTGGCTCAACATTGTCAGGTACCAAAGCAGTATTATTGACTGCTATTAACAATTATGCGAATTGGACATCCAACAGCACGACCACTTATACATGGGAACGAGGGAATTTAACAGTTACCGCATCATATCCGGAGATAAACGTCCAGGGTAACGGCAATACTATTACCGATGGAGATACTGAACCGACAACTACCGACCATACCGATTTTAGTTCGGCAGCGGTAACCGGCGGGTCGGTCGTACGCACTTTTACAATTCAAAATACCGGGGCCGGAACTTTAACTTTGGGCGCCAATGCCGTATCCCTTACCGGCGACGCCGATTTCACAGTTACGGCGCAACCTGCCACATCAGTGGCGGCAAGTGGCAATACTACTTTTCAGGTTACATTTGATCCTGCGGCTGCGGGTTTACGTTCAGCTTCAGTCTCCATTGCTAATGATGATAGCAATGAGAATCCCTACAACTTTGATATTCAGGGCACAGGCACAGCCGCCATCACCTTTACCGATGGCAGCGCGTTTACCCCAACAGTTTCCGGCGGTTCCGACCGGGCCATTGGTCGTTTTAGTTTAACCGGCGATGGTACAGGAGCTAATTTAACCGCCGCATCCATCAAACTCAATGGTACCCGCACGGGATTGAGTAATATCAAATTATGGTCATCCGCTAATGCCACCTTTGAATCCGGCTCCGATACACAATTGGGTTCCACAGTGGTTGCCGATCCCGGCGACGGCAGTTCCGCTTCGTTCTCTTCATTCTCCAGCGCCATCGGTACGAGCGGCACATATTATTTCCTCACCGGCGATATAGCGGCCGGGGCAACAGGTCATGTGCAGGGAGTAATTGTAGGCAATGCTAATTTGACGGTTTCCGGCGGTACTTTGACCGGCTCAATTACCAATGCGCTGCTCTCCATCAGTGATGTCTCCCTGCCGGTCGCGCTCGCTTCTTTCACTGCCAATGTGCAGGGCAATGCCATCGTATTGAGCTGGGCGACAGCCAGCGAAACCGATAACCTCGGCTTTACCCTGGAACGCGCCGAAGGTAACAGCGCCTGGCAGCCAATAGCGTCGTACCGGACCTGTGATGCGCTCAAAGGCCAGGGCAATAAATCTACTACAACCAATTATTCCTGGACCGACGCCGGTGTTGCACCGAACAGCGAGTATCGTTACCGTCTGGCCAATGTGAATACAGCCGGGACTGTTACTATGCACTCCCCCATTGCTGTAACCATGACAGCCCTGCCGCAGAGCACGGAAATGCTGAATGCCTATCCCAATCCCTTCAACCCGGAAACATCTATCCAATACAATCTACAGCAAGATTCATACGTGACCATCACAGTCTACGATATACTTGGACGGCAGGTAAAAACGCTCTACAGCGGCCAGCAGCCGGCCGGAAGTTATCATACCTATTGGAACGGCACCGATGCCGCCGGCGCTAAATCTGCCAGCGGCGCTTATATCCTTCGGATGGAAACTGAAAATTTTAAACAAAATAAAAAAATCATGTTATTAAAATAAAAAAATTACTTTTATTTATCAAACAGCACCGGCAATTTCCCGGAATTGTTAGATTATTAAAATATAAAATGCTGAAACCGGTAAAAAAAAATACAAAATCAAACATATTTAAAGAATATATTATATTGAAAGGAATTCAATGAAATTGCTACGGATTATTTTAACAATATCAATTATGATATTCTGGGGTTCAAGCACATTCTCGGCAACTACACTTGGAGCAGGCGATATTGTTATCCTTGAATTTAACGGTAATGGAACGGATGGATTTTCTTTTATGCCGTTGGTTAATTTAAGTGCCGGAACTAAAATTAATTTCACCGACTATGGATGGAATGCAGGGTCAGGTACATTTAATACTACCGATGAGTCTAGCTCAGGTAATGGCAATATGATAACATATACAGCTTCCGGAGCTGTATCTGCAGGTACAATTATAAGACAGGATGCATCAAATGTAGGGGGTGCAGAATTTACACCGCACGCGGACTGGGCTTATAATTATAGTAATCAAAATTATATACACGCATTAATGTCTACCGTTGCAGGACATGATGGAATTATTGCATTTCAAGGAACACCCACTTCACCGACTTTTATTTGGGCTTATCAAACTGGTCAATGGAATGGCACAGATTATTACTATTGCTCTGATCTTCCAACTGGCTTAACTAATGGGGTAAATGCAATTTACTTTGCGGATTTAGAATCGGGATCAGATTTAACTGTGGATGATGGGTATTATAAGGGTCCTTATACAGAAGCGACTGCGGCAGATTGGAGAAGTCGAGTTGCAAATAGTAGTAATTGGACCTCTATTGCATCAGGGACAGCGCCTGCGCTTTTATATCCTAACACTTATACTGTTACAGACGCTTCATTGCCTGTTAAATTGTCATCCTTTAATGCTAATTTACTGGGTAATAATATTTTCTTATCCTGGCAAACCGAAAGTGAAACCGACAACCTCGGCTTTGTCCTGGAACGGGCGGAAGGTAACGGCGCCTGGCAGCCAATCGCTTCTTACAAAACCCATCCGGCGCTAAAAGGTAAAGGAAATGCTTCAACAACTACCACCTATTCCTTTAGGGACAACACGGTTGCCACCGGTACGGAATACCGCTACCGCCTGGGCGATGTGAATACCGCGGGAGTTGTAACTATGCACTCCCCCATTGCCGTAACTACAACGGTCCTGCCGCAGAGCACGGCAATGCTGAATGCTTATCCCAATCCTTTCAATCCGGAAACGACTATCAACTATCAATTGCACATGGATTCTCAGGTTTCAATTACAGTCTATGACCTGCTGGGACGCACAGTAAAAACATTGATCGATGAGCAGCAGGTTGCCGGTTCGTACCATGCAATCTGGAATGGCACGGATGAGGCCGGTGCAAAAGCTGCCAGCGGCGCGTACCTGGTGCGGATGCAGACGCAGGAGATTACGCAAACGCAGAAAGTATTACTGCTGAAATAATCTCCGCAAGCTGGTCAACTTTCACAGAGCATTGACATCTTGACGATAAACAGATGGCTCCGGGATTCAGTTCTGGAGCCTTTTTTTATTTGGGGGATTACCATGACCGGACCTTGTAATCTGATATAGCTACCTTTTAAAATAATACTTTGTTAATTTCTTATAAACTATTATCTTGTAAGGTGAATTAGAATAAACGCTTATCCATACCTCTGGATAAATACATGAAATCAGTTAACCGCTTTCCAACTTGTCAACCACTAATCGGAGCTATAACTTTAGCCCAAACAACAATCACTCTTAAATATTCCGGTTATGAAATGATTTCACTACAGGAGATCGACCAACAAAGTATTTTCAGGATATACATAACGAGTTGACCAGAATAAAAAATCAAGATAGGTAGTAAAAATAAAGACTCTTGACGCACATTGAAAGGAACAACTTATGAAATCTCTAAAAATCCTGGCCTTTTGGCTCATTCTTATTACGCCGGTTTTTGCGCAATATCCAACTCTGCCTTATCATCCAAACACTGTCGAACCTGGTAAATATCCGGCGCCATCATCTCCATTTCAATATAATGATTATATTACCAATGTAACATTTGCGGGTATTAATAATACCACCGGCGCAGTACTTTGGCGAAATAATTATTCCGGCTCTACCCATGGTAGCGTAGTCAGGGGGCAGGAGTACACTATTTCCGTAACGGTGAATAGTTCGGGCGCCGATTTTTCATACCAACATATTGATGCTTATATCGATTGGGATCGAAATGGTGATTGCGGGGGAAAAGCTCCCGATCATGGCGGCTCTGGCGCAATTGCTGCAGAGTGTTATGCATTAGGTAGTGGCGCTTCCCATCCGGCAACAATGACTTTCGATATTACAGTACCCAATGATGCTGCCATTGGAACTACCTGGCTGAGAGTAACAGTTGAAGGAGATGCAGCAATTGATGCAGAATCTTATCTCGGATATTTTGGTTATGGTGAAATAGAAGAATATGGACTTGAAGTTTCTGCCGGAACCCCTGATGTTACTTTTGCCAACGGCAGCGCCTTTACTCCGGCAATCACCCTGGGCAGCGCCAACCAGGCTATTGGTCGATTTCAATTGACCGGCAGTATTGCGGGCGCTTCACTGACCGCAGCCTCGATAAAACTCAATGGTACGCGAACCGGTCTGAGTAATCTGAAATTATGGGGCTCAACCGATGCAACCTTCAATTCCGGTTCCGATACCCAGCTTGGTTCAACGGTGGCTGCCGATCCTGGCGACGGCAGTTCGGCGTCGTTCTCCGGCTTTAGCAGCGCTATTGGCACAAGTGGAACGTATTATTTCCTCACCGGCGATGTTTCTGCCGAAGCAACCGGTATAGTACAGGGCGTTATCGTAGCTAATGGAAATCTAACCGTATCAGGCGGTACTTTGTCCGGCACAATCACCAACGCCCCGCTCTCCAACGGCGATGTGTCCCTGCCGGTCGAACTGGCTTCTTTTACTGCTAAAGTAGAAGGTACAACCATTGTGTTGAACTGGGCGACCGCCAGCGAAACCGACAACCTCGGTTTTATCCTGGAACGCGCGGCAGGCAACGGCGCATGGCAGCCAATCGCTTCATACAAAACCGATGCGGCGTTAAAAGGCCAGGGCAATGCTTCAACAACCACCTCCTATTCCTTTATAGACAACACAATCACTACAGGAACGGAATACCGCTATCGCCTGGGTGATGTGAACACTGCCGGGATTGTGACCATGCACTCCCCCATTTCCGTAACCACAACTGCCCTGCCGCAGAGCACGGCAATGCTGAATGCCTATCCCAATCCGTTCAACCCGGAAACCACGGTGAAATACACTCTGCACCAAGACGCACAGGTAACGATCACAGTGTATGACCTGCTCGGCCGCAAGGTAAAGACATTGATCGATGAGCAGCAGGTTGCCGGTGCGTACCATGTAGTATGGAGCGGTACGGATGCTGTAGGAGCTAAAGCCGCCAGCGGCGCGTACCTGGTGCGCATGGAAACGGCAGAGGTAACACAAACACAAAAAGTTCTGCTTTTAAAATAAGAGGATTGATAAAATAGCATGTCCCGGGTTCTATTGCCCGGGACAATATTTTACAACAATAAATATTACTTTTTTGAATATTGATTTTTATTTCATTGTTTTGTAATATTATAATAACAAAATTGCACCCGATTCTTCTTACCAATACACTATTCACTGCAATTAATAAAAAAAATTTTTAAATACTCTGTTTATGATTGCCTAAAAAAGCATATATTCTTAAACATGTAAATTAAAATAATTTCAACTTGGTAAACTAGTCCAACAAAAAATTAATTTCAGGAGGTTTTATGAATATTCGTTTGCTACTATTTTATTTAATGTTGTGTTTTAGTCAAATCGTTTTTTCACAAACGGGAACCTTTGATTTTAGTATAGGAACAACCCAGGATGGCAAATCGGCCACCCAAACAATAAGCGGCATTACGTTAACTGTATTCAGCGATAACAGCACGGAACCTGCTCCCAGTATAACTTTACAGAATTGGTCAGCTTATCCACCCTTTGATGATGATGTTGTCACAATGAACGGAATGGCAAAACCCTCCTGTACTTTTAATTTTAGCGGCACTGTAAATATTGCATCATTACTTATTGCCGACCATTTTGGTACAACAAATTACCATTTATTATTTACAGCAAATACAACAGATACCTATGATGTAACTATCGATGGAGCGAACGGTACTGTTGTTACTCCAAATTTCATCGGTATTACCTCTTTTGTCATTACAAATTATGACGGAGGAAATATTTGTGTTGGTTGCGATAATGTGGTAATGGATGAATCACTCCCGGTTGGCTTGACATCATTCACCGCCCGCACCGCAGGCCAGGCTATTATCCTGAAATGGATAACGGAAAGCGAAACCGACAACCTCGGTTTTATCCTGGAACGCGCGGCAGGCAATGGTGAATGGCAGCCGCTCGCTTCGTACAAAACCGATGCGGCGTTAAAAGGCCAGGGCAATGCTTCAACAACCACCTCCT